>Ga0209344_10001640_pt1 | contig 28247 bp, 27 predicted proteins | sample Cruoilmetagenom6_FD_187293 | JGI IMG/M metagenome (GOLD analysis project Ga0209344, IMG submission 187293) | Oil polluted marine microbial communities from Coal Oil Point, Santa Barbara, California, USA - Santa Barbara Oil Seep Sample 6 (SPAdes)... | ecosystem: Environmental > Aquatic > Marine... | reverse complement strand
GCCGAGTATGGTTCCTGGGTCGTTGTCATCGCTGGGTTGTTCGTTGTCGCATGATCTTGACACAACTTTGGGGGGTGTTGATGCGGTGATGATGTTGCGGATTCAGTTTGAGCGTGGGGGCGGCGGGGTGCTTGCTTCTACGCGTGAGTATTCCGCACGGTATGGGATGAGCGAGGCGCGGGCGGGGATGATGAAGGATGGTGGGATTGTGATGCATCCGGGGCCGATGAATCGTGGGGTGGAGATCGCGGCGGCTGTTGCGGATGGTGAGCGGTCGGTGGTGCTCGAGCAGGTGCGTAGTGGTGTGCTTGTGCGCAAAGCGGTGCTGGCGGGGGCGATGGCTTAAGAGTGTTGGATGACGGGGATGCTCGCTGGCGGTGTTTTTTGGTTTGTGTGGTCGGAGATCCACCAGCGTGTTTTGGGGAAGCGTGTATCGAGGACATCGAAGAGTTCGCGCGGGATTGCGGGGAGTGATGCGGGTTTGTTGTGGATGTGTGTGATGGTGCCTGTGCGGGTCGCGGGGTCGAGGTGTCCTTGCGCGTAGATGCCTTCGGCTTGTGCGCTGGCGGGTGGGGTAGAGATGACTGCGCAGGAATGAAGGATGCCTGCTGCGTCGATCCACCAGATGAGTTGGTTCGCTGATACCATATCCGGACCTTTCTTCAGGTGGGATCGGTTAATGCGGGGGCGGGCTCAAGTGGGATGTGAGAGTTGTTGGCTTTGGGAGTCTGGAATCGGTGCTTGGTGTGAATGGGGGCCGATATGCATGTGCAGAGGGGGATTTTTTACGGCGAGGGCGTGTGATGGGACGGATTGGCTTGACCTTGGGAGCGGGGTCACTACGATGGTGGTCCCGGCATTCTTGGCGGGGGACAACTTGTGACGGGGACGTAGCTCAGTTGGTAGAGCGCTTGCATGGCATGCAAGAGGTCGAGAGTTCAAATCTCTTCGTCTCCACTTACAGGAAACGCCGCTGGCTTGATGCTGGTGGCGTTTTTTGATGGAGTGAATGTGTTGAGGATTTTGGGCTTGACCCGCTCTGACCCGCTTCTTGACCCGCTAGGTGCAATGGTTGATCCGAATTTCCATAACGGTCGAAGGCAAAACTCAACGAGATTGAGTTTCTCTAACTCCAAGATTAATTATGAGAATGGCTTTGTGTTCATATTCGCAGAGTATCACGCAATCTGTATCTGGATCGAAAAATGCTATACTACTGATGCCATGCCTTAGGGTCATGCCATGTCGATTGCTGTATCGAAGATTTGGTGTTCACTCATATGGGCAATTTGTGTATCGACTATTTTTATGACAACGATTTGACTGACCCTTTGAGGATTTAGTATGTGTGAAGCAGCCAAGCCAAGGCATACGGACGCACTAGTTGCAGCCGCCGAAGAACAGATTGTTGAACAATCAAAGCGAATAGATTTTTATCTAACCGAATACTCGATTGAGTTGCTAGCAAATAAAATGAAGGACGAAGAATTTTACGTTCCGGATTACCAACGTGAGTTCACATGGGAGGAACCACGTAAGTCACGTTTTATCGAATCGCTGTTGATGGGATTGCCTATTCCGTTTTTGTTTTTTTGGGAAAATCCAGATTCCGGTAAGCTTGAAATAGTTGATGGATCTCAGCGATTACGAACTATTCAGGAATTTGTACTTGGCGATCTTGTTATAACTGGTCTTCAAACGTTATCTAGGCTTGATGGGTTCAAGTTTACTGATCTTCCCGAATCGAGACAGCGAAAACTCAAAAACAGGTCCATCCGCGGAATCGTACTCAATGAACATGCTGACGAGCAATCTAGGTTTGATCTATTCGATCGAATAAATACAGGAAGCAAAGTTGCGAATAAGGCTGAAGTTCGAAGAGGTGCTCTCGGTGGTCCGTTCCTTGACTTAGTAATTCGCCTCGCAGAAATAGAGAAGTTCATCGAAATCGCTCCGTTGTCAAAGAAGTTGGTCGATGAAAGAACACGCGAGGAATTAGTGACAAGATTCTTTGCATATGGAGACGGACTTGATAGCTATCAAGACAAAGTGGCCCCGTTCATTTATGAGTACACGAAGAAGATGAACAAGAAGCTCACCGAAGATCCTTCGCTTATCGAGCAGTATCAAGCAAGATTCACTGATGTAATCGATTTTGTGAGTAAGGTGTTTCCGTGGGGATTCAGAAGGGCGGAACGTGGTACCCATACTCCAAAATCAAGATTTGAAGCCATCGCAATTGGCAGTTACTTGGCTATTTCACAAAACCCCGATTTGCCAAAACTAATTGAATCAGGTGTTGACTGGCATAATGAGGATGCATTCAAAGATGTTGTGAATGCCGATGGTGCAAATGTCAAAAGCAAGCTTGTTGGAAGAATAGAGTTTATTCGTGATCGTCTCCTCGGAGAGGCAGAATGAGCGACTTCGAAACAGTTTACAGCGAACGTTTGCTTGAGATCGAGTCCTACCTAGATTTCATCGCAGGCGTTGAGAAAGCAACTCAGGGAGGCGTACCGAGAATAGGTGGGAATGACGGCGAGTTGATAACGACTGAACAAAAAAAGATTATTTACTCTAGTGTGTATCTGCTGTTGTACAACCTGATTGAATCAACGATCACAGGCTGCATTGAAGAAGTTTGTGAAGCTGTTGTGGCCCACAAATCAACACCTGAAGCATTGTCAGAAAAAATGCTTGGGGAATGGGTTAGGACGGTTGCTGGTACACACAAGGACTCTGCGTATGATATAAGATGGAAGAATGTTCTCAAATTGTTTGAATGGTATTCCCCCCCAGAACCAGTCACTACTTTTTCTGTTGAGCGTGGAGGCGGTGGTAATTGGGATCACAAAGCAATCGAAAAAATTGTAGACAGACTTGGGCTCACTTGGCAAATGAGCGACCCAACTCTCAAGAATGTTCTAGTACATTGGAAAGATGAAATGGGGGCATTGTCTTGGGTCAAATCTCTTCGGAATAATCTTGCTCATGGTGAGATATCATTTGTGGAATGTGCTCAAAATGTGACTGCTCAAGAGCTACGGGATTTGACTCAAACTATCGCTGCTTATTTGTCTGAAATCATTGATCTGTTTAAAAAATCAGTCGAACAGTTTGAATTTTTGAATCCCAGTTCACGTCCTGCTAGAATTGCTCCATGAAATCAGCACCTCGTTCCAAGAAGAGATTCGCAACAAAGAAAATTGATTGCGTAGATCTTTTCTGTGGATTGGGTGGACTCACGCATGGTCTGATTCGTGGTGGGATAGATGTTCGTGCAGGTGTTGATGTCGATGGACAATGCCAGTACCCGTACGAAAAGAACAATCGCTCTCGGTTTATACAAAAAGATGTCAGTGAGTTGTCAGGCGATGACTTGATAGCTATGTGTCGCAAGCCAAGTTTAAAGCTGTTGGCTGGCTGTGCTCCATGTCAACCGTTTTCTACTTATAGCAGGAAGAGTAGAAAGCTGAAGCAGGATATGAAATGGGGGCTTGTCTCAGAATTCGGTCGGTTGATTGAAGAAATGGAACCAGACTTTGTGACAATGGAAAATGTCCCTCAGTTAGCCGATCATTCAGTGTTTGAAGATTTTGAAGATTCCATAGCTGGATATCATAGTTGCAGTTCAGTTGTTGACTGTTCAGAGTACGGTGTGCCTCAATCACGTAAACGACTGGTCTTACTTGCTTCACGGCATGGGCCGATCGAACTAAAGCTTCCGGAATATTGTGGATGGGAGAAGCAGACTGTGCGAGATGCTATTTCGCATTTGAAACCCATCAAAGCCGGTTGTTCTGATACAAAAGATTCGATTCATACTGCTTCCTCTCTTAGCGAGTTGAACATGCAAAGAATCAAATCCTCAAAACCAGGAGGGACGTGGAGGGATTGGGATAAATCTTTGATCTCCAAATGCCATCGCAAGAAATCAGGGCAGACATTTCCAAGTGTGTATGGCCGAATGGAATGGGATAAGCCATCCCCAACCATAACTACGCAGTGTTTTGGATACGGGAACGGGCGGTTTGGTCACCCTAAACAGAATCGAGCGATCTCACTTCGAGAAGCTGCCATACTTCAGACATTTCCAGAAAACTATTCCTTTACTGCACCCGGTGAACAACCTGTCTTCAGCGTTATGGGCAGGCTAATCGGAAATGCTGTTCCTGTGAGACTTGGTGAAGTGATTGCAGAAAGCCTGTTCGATCATATTTCACAGTTGTAGATGTCTGTCGAAATTACAAAAATGTGCTGCATTTTGTTTGTCGCCGCATCCAATCTTGCCCAATCACGCTCAGCATAATGACGCTTCATGCCCTTCTCAGAATGACCCAAGAACATCTCAGTAACGGCAGGGTCAATGGCCTCAATCTCCGATGCAGCAGTCTTTCTCAGGGAGTAGAAACCACGATGGTTGGGCAACTTGGTCTTCTTCATCAATCGGAAGAAGGCTGAACGAATGGCATCAGTTCTCTTGAACTTGTCATCTACGAAATACTCACGAACAAGCGGATGCCCTGACTTGGACAAAAAGACTCGGTCGTTTGACTTTCCATCAAGATTGCCATGCTTCTTCAACATCTCAACAGTCAACGGCCATAGCTTGAACTCGGAATGAACAGCAGTCTTGGTCCTCTTCCGTACAATTCTCTCCTGTTCAATGTCTACTTCTCTAATCCGAAGATCAGAGATATCAGCTTGACCCATACCACAGTTGAGCCCAAGCAGCATGAACATCTTGGTTCTCTCGCTCGCTGCTGTGTAAAGGAGGTTTATCTCTTCCCTCGAAAATCTATTTACCGTTGGTTCAGGAATCGTGATTCTTGAGTATTGGTCTAGGTTGCGAGGCAAGGTCTCTATCAAGGCCATTTGGTATCCCCACTTGATCATCAGCTTGACAATGTCCAATCTCGACTTTGCAGTCCAGGGTGAAATTGATCTGTCGGTTGCTGCCGAGATGGGTAACGACAAGGTGTAGTTCCTGTAATCATCAAGATGCATCTCGTTGAGTTTCGTGAGCGACAAGTCTGTCTGTAGATATTCGATGAAGTGACAAACCGATATTCTGACCTTTTCAAACCATGCTGCACAGATTTCTCCTCGTTCATATCTGGTAAAGCAGCTTTGTAGATACTTCTCGCCAAAATCCTCAACAGTTAGCTTCGCTACTTTGATCTCGACGGGGAGTTTCACTTCTCTTTCCGCGAGAAAATTGAAGTATCGGAGTTCAGCATCTTTGTAGGATTTGTTCACGCTCTTCGGATTGACTGATCCGAAGTAACGCATTTTTCCATCGATCTGCTTACGCCATCGCATGTCGGTTGATTTGGTTAGAACTCTCTTGGCGGGCATGTGGAATCTTTCTTGTTCGTCGGGCGGTCACTGGATCAGTCTGGGGTCTTAAAGTCAAGCCGGAATGGCGGTGGTCATTTCTTTGGGCGCACAAATCTTCGGCCACCAATCGACACGGTTGGTTTGTGAGCGTCTGGTGAGGCTTCGTGAACGGTTCGGTGTTCCTCTATCCATGCGTCGAGGTCTTTGCGAGCAATGAGCGTCATCGGACGCGATCCTTGCCCCTGGGGTCTGATGATGGGAAGTTTCTCTGACTCAATCCATCGGCTCACTGTCTTGCTTGATACACCACAGAGGGCAGCCGCTTCAGGCACTCTCAGCAGGATTTGCTCGCCGACGCTTTGGCATGGCTGGGCGTCTTCCTTTGGGTAGTCGGGATGCATTGCGGCGGAGGTCATGGCGAGTTCTGAGCATCAGTTCCTATAGTGTCTCAAACGGCGGTTTCGGCGTATTGGAGTACAAATCATGGGTTTGGTCTGCGCCCAGCCATAGCCGCATCGCACAGCGATAGCGGCTGACCAAAGAGAACGACTCTCTGGGGGCTGGACACGAAGGAGTGGATTGGATTAGCTTGGACTAGGCAGAGACAGATGCATCATCATCTTCTGATTTGATGCCAGCGACTCGTTCCAAGACTTCGCTGATTCGGGAGACACCGAGGTTGTAGTTGGTCTCATTGGATTCACAATAAATCCAACGGCGATTGAGTTCAATACAAGCTTCAATCATGGAACCTGTGCATCCACAGACATCGATGACGGAGTCGCCTTCGTAGGTGAGTTTCTCAAGCAGGAACTTGCAAATTCCGAGCGGCTTCTCAAAGAAATGCCTGTCTCCGTATTTTGCATCGCCCCTTCTGGCTTCACCATAAAATGATCGTGAAACCGGCTGCTCTTCGTATTCCAAGTTGTAATCGAGAGCTTTAGCAATGATTCTCTCATCCAGTACATCAGTTCGCCCACTACCGTTGTAGAGGCCTTGGAATGCTTCTCTGCTACGCCCAGCGATCAGTATCCGCTCGGTCTCATGACTGAATGGAATCTTGAAGTCAGATGGCTGGGGCTGACATTTTTTCCAGTACATCGGAAAAATCGTTCCAAGTCCGAGTTCTCGCAACAATGAAATGACCTCTGGGCGGTCGGGCTCGGTTGATGCCTGGAAGATCACAATTTTTCCATTTGGCTTGAGGACTCTTGCAGCTTGCTCGATGATTTCTAGGGTTAGATTGAGAGCCTCTTCTCTGGTACTTGAATCACAGGCTGTCTCAAGACCTTTTGATTCAGGCTCTGCGAACTTCCCGCTCGGTGTTTTGTAGAAAGCCCCATAAGGCGGATCTGCGTGTACAACATCAATTGATTCAGGATTTAGGCTGGCCATCACATCAAGGCATGATGCATGGTGGCAACTCGTAGTCCAATCGTTTCGCTCCTTCTTGAGTTGTTCTACTACAAGCCTTCGGCTGTTACGATTTTCTTTGGTCGCTGCTTCAATCCGGTCCTTCATCATTTTCTTCGTACTTATTTTCTCTCCCTTTTTCTTGTGCATGTAGTCAATGAACTCGTCTAAGGAATCATCTTTGGTCGCCAATTTGGCCTTGATACAGTGGTTTCGGCTTCGTCTTGCCATTTCGCAATCGTGCCAGGTTACACCTTTCTTGAGGTGCTTCTTTCTCTTTGCAGGGGGGAGTGCCTCTGCGGTGCTTCTGAGTTGACTCAGGTATGAGATTGTGAACTTTGGAAGATACTGTTCTCTCAGTTGCTTGAGTGTCAGCGGCTTACCACCGACTTTGATAGCGGAGACTTTGACGAGCAAGTCGCCTGCTTTCCATGCGCCAGATTCGTTGACGGTAAGAAGAGTGTTAATCTCTTCACAGAGTTTGAGGACTTTGGTCTCTTGTGTTGCTTTGTCAGCCATTGGAAAAATGCCTTTTTCAATATCGCCACTATTGGCAGTATACCGGGGAATCGATTTTCTCTGGATGCTTTGTCGGTCTAAAGCACCCATTATTGGGGTGCATCAACAGATGCAGATTTTTGAGCGCTCAAATATCCCTTTCAGGCACTATCCCGATTGGAAATATTGACGCAGATGAGTGATTTGGCCCATACTGGGCGGATTTTGGCCATTCGAGACTGATTCAGAAACAGGCGCACATCGATAGCTCAGACGCAGTAGATGCGAATTCGCTACTTCTATGAAGGATGGATGCTTTGGGCACTCATGGATTCCACTAAGGGGTGGCCTATCTGTAGAGTGCCTGTTTCGTCAGTTTCTGAGAGAGGTCTGGTGAGGGTTTCTAGTGATTCCCGTCAGATGCAAGGAATGACTGGAAGTTACCCTGTCATGGCCACTCTTCAGCTATGGTGAAGTGGCCTGTCGGTATTGAGTTTGTGCACTCGAATAGGTCCTGGGTTTGGATGATGGTGTTCCAACTCAAACTCCGCAAGCTCATTTTGAGGCGGCGAGCAATCACTGAGGTCGCTGAGTAGTTCTCGAATCGGGTTTTGATGTAGTACATTCTCATTGTTCATGCCTTCGTTGCTTGGCGTTGAACATGGATTGTACAGGATGCCAAAATCGGCTTACGGGTGAAGAAAACTGCGGGAAATATTTGATCACGCAGAAACTAGCACCGGAGGCTTCTGCCTCTTGGATTGGGATAGTGTCTGAAAGGTCTGTTTTGATTCAGGAGCGATTTTTTGAGTGCTCAAATCATGGAAAAGCAGGATTGGATGCTGATGAAAGACCTTATTGGCTTCTCAAGGCCCTCCACATGCGGCTGCCCCAGATTCTTCTATCGCCGTCATTACACTGCCCTTGGCTGACTGAATCATGGGGGTTATGACGCTTGAGCCACTCATCCATCTAACTCCTACAGAGTCTGCGACCCATACAGCATCGTTCCAGATACAATCTACTTCTACATGATATCGATGCCCTACTGAATCTCGATACTTGCCGATGATCTTTCCGCTGATTGGGTGTTTCAGGCTGTCGGTCTGAATGACATCGAAGTTATCAAAGTACAGAAACTTCACATCAACATCCCAGTTTGCCTCTTGATACACAGCTAGCTGTTCCATGAAGCATGCCACATACTCTTCAAACCTTGATACCGGATCTGCATTCTGTTGAAACTTGCTACGACTGAGCATCGCTATTGCCGCAATCAATGCAATGCTCATGCAGATAGCAACAATCCTAAACCAATGCCGTCTTGGCTGCCCTGATAAATCTACGTCGGAGGCACTGGTTGATTCTATAGTTTCTGGCTCAGTTTGATCTATCACAAGACCTTGGACATGGCAGGCTTTGACCCACTGATTGCTGCCTTCAACAGAAACAAGATCTTTACGTTCGAGGTTGCCAGATTCAGCGAGTGTCTTGAGATCAGCAGCACCAAATGGCCCAGCCTCATCACCGTTCTGGAATCTCACCAGAAACCGCTTCGTGTTCAATCTACGGCTATCCGAGTCGTTTGTATTGGTCATTGGTTTACCTCCAGATTGATCAGATTATAGAATAGATGTTTCGCTTTGTCTGTTGTCGCTTTGTATACAAATACCAGACACTGATCTGGTGACACGTAGCCAGTACGCCATCAAGTTTGGAAAGCGGGTTCGGGAACTCCGTGAAGAGCGAGAGTTCTCCCAAGAAGACCTCGCTTTTGAGGCAGGGCTCCATAGAACCCATATCAGCTTGATTGAGACCGCAAAGAGATCCGTTCGAATCGAGACGATTGAAGCGTTGGCGAAGGCTTTCGAGGTCCAGCCATCTGACTTGATGCCAAGGATCCAGCTATGACGTATTGGGCTTCAGGTTGAATTGCAGCGTTGCAGATGCTTCAGTTGTGGTCAGTTCCAAACCACCACGTTGTACGAATTGGTATACTGGAGGCATTGGTACCTTGGCCGCCGTTTGTGCTACCTTGTTTCCAATGGTCTTGACCAAATTCGACAGCAGTATCTCTCATTGCCTGAAAATCATCAATCAACTTGCTCGGGATACCAGGCATTCGATTCCTGCGAAGCCGTTTCCGGATCGCATCACGGTTCACATATGCTGCTAGCCCGGTAGCTGACAAGAGAACGCTCGCTCCTGCCGCCTGAATTTCAACATCATCAAGAACTACCCCAAGAATAGTTGTGACGATTCCACCCACACCGGTCAATCGAGCAATGCTGTTGGCTCGTTTGTTCGCGGTGACGATATGGTAACTCTCTTCTGCTTCTGCGTGCTTGCAGAAAACGGCGAGTTCAGTTATTACCCGTTTCACTACTGAGTGAACTTCTTCTGTTGTTGCAGCCGAATTTTGTGCTAGCTTCAACAACTCGCCATATGCTGACCGAGCGTGTTCAGCATTTCGGCTCATGTGCCATTGACGAAGGAAATCTGCTCTAAAAACATCAGGGATAGCGTCGAACTTGAGTCCGTTCAAGAGTGCTTCCATCACATCACCGTCAAAGTGATTGAACTCCGGCTCATTTGTGTGTTTCGTCGATGCTAAAGACCAAGGGGCCCGCCCTTCAACAACTGGTGCCCGCACATTTGCGATCCCGCCTGCACCCATCACTGTTGGATACGCTACATAGTCCGCTAGGTACAACAAATCTGCCAAGCTTTCTTGAGGATCTTCAAAGGACTTCTCGGCTATTTCGTAGGCAATCTTGCAGTGGTCAACTAGACACAGATTTGTGAAGTTGTTTCGAACCTGATCCTTGATTTCCTTTGTCACCGTTGCCTTGTTCGTGGTTTTTAGCTTCCGCTCCCAATACCGCCGATATTCCGGCAATTGAGAAAACCCCTCCATGCACAACTTATTGTGGGCCTCATCGAACCAGCAGTTTCCGCCTGTAGAATCTAACGCCGAATGCCAGCGCTCCCAAGTGGGGTACCTTCTCACGAGCAACTCTTCTATACCATTTCTAATTTCGTCACGACCATAGTGTCGAGGATGATTCAGAAGTGGGAGGATCATCTGACTATCGCCAGGTTCAGAGAGGCTGAGAAACGATTTATAATCGATCCCAAATCGATCGCCAAAGCCCTCCGGCTCCATCGGTGGCACGAAAGCAATGACCTTCGGATACAGAGCCAGCATCACCCCAATATTGACGCCGGGTCGATGAAGCCCATAATGTCCTGTCAGGTGTTGCTTGTATTCTGGGTATAGCGCACGCGGATCAGCAATGGTGTGATTGGGGGTCAGCAACTTGCTGGCAACTCGCCGCCCCTTCTCGCGCTCAATTTCCCTGTACTTGTCTAATGTGCTTTTTGTGACCATTTCCCCTCCTTGCTGTTGATGCGATCGGGGTCCTCCAGTGACGGAATATTGGCTTTACATAGGTCGGTACGTTACTCTACTCCAGTTGGCCCATTGAATGTCATGAATTGGCTGTTATATGTATTTGTGGCCCCTCATACGAGGCTCTAATTGGGCTAGGAGTCCCTTGTAATTAATTGGGGGGAGGGGCACGCCTGTCCCCCCGCTTGCATTCACATGCTGATTCCTAATCGCTGCAACCCATATCGGGAATGACCCCGAGATTGGGAGTTGCGATGTTGTCATCAGATTTGAATCGGGATAGTCGTCGATTGGGATGTGAGTTTGAAGTAGCCGTGCCGTTGGTTGGCAGTGGGGAGTCGAATGATGTCCGCAAGGTGATTGCTCAAGTGCTTTCGGCTAATGGTGTACCAGCCGCTGCTCGTGGGTATAGCCATCGACCTGTGCCTGATGGCGCTGATGTCTGTATCGAGTACGACTCATCGGTACGGGGCGAATCCAAATTTTGTGGCATCCGATGGATCTCGATTGAAGCTAAGACTCGGATTCTCAATGGAATGGATGATTGGGAACAGGTAGTACCAAGGATGCTTGAAATCTTGCGGTACCTTGGAGCAAGGGTGAACAGTTCCTGTGGTCATCATGTCCACGTAGAACTTAGCGAGGCGAGGGAGCGGCCTACCGTCATTCGGTCTTTGTATAACACGATTCATCGAAATGAGAATCTGATTTACGGACTCGTGCCCCCGAGCAGGAACAGCAACAGCTATTGCAGGAGGCTCCCAGATTCGCACGGTCGTCTTACAAATTGCCGAACCATGTCCTGCTTCAAGAATAAACTCCAGCGGATTCCCAGAGAGTCTGGGGCGAACTGGAAGCATATGTGGGGCGCGCACCCACGGATTGAATACCGATACGCCTCTTCGACCCTCAATGTCGATAAAGCCCGTCATTGGGCACGGTTGATGCTTCGAATGACGGACCACGCTTGTACTAGATCCTGCAAGGCTACTAAGTTGCAGTTGGTCAATGAGCGCTCAAATCTTGACAAGATGCTGACGACGCTCGGTCTAAAGGTGAACAGCCGTGTGTATTCCAAAGTGGACCCTGAACTCAGAGACACCGGGCGATACCTATTGAAGCGATGGAAGCAATTGAATCAGTAGAGGAGAGGTAGCGGGAGATGTTCTCTCGCTTCTGTAGAGGCAGTAGATCGGTGCACGAAGTGTGCTTCGCATTCGCCTCCATAACTCTCAGGATTAACTTTTTCATGGCGTGAAACCGCTGCACGATAACAGACTCACCCTAACTCACGGTTCCTTGGCGCATCTAAAGAAGTACCGCCAATTGAGTCAATGTGCCGCCGTTCATTGTTATCCATGAACTTTAAACCGCTCTGGTGATGCACCAGGCGCTGTGGGATTGATTCAGGCTTGACTTTGTTTACCGGCAGGTAAATGTGAGTGCCCGCAGGCTTTTTCACATGCAATAGATTCATGGCGTCAGTGGGTGGAGGTTCTCCATGACGCAAGAAACACAATCAACCAACGATCAATCACCACCAACTTTGGACCATGTGATCGGACAACCGCAGGTAGTTCGGAAACTCAAAGTAGGAGTCGAAGCGGCATTCGCTGACGGTGATCCGTTGCCTCACACTCTCCTGACTGGCCCTCCGGGTACAGGCAAGACTTTACTTGGGAAGGTACTCGCTAAAGAGATGGCGGGTGAGTTTCACGAAGTCCTTGGACAGTCAATCTTTGGAGGCGGCGTACTCAATGGTTTACTGATGACTCCATCTCAACCGAACTCGGTCATCTTGATCGATGAAGCACATGAGATTGATCCGTCGATTCAGGTGGCGTTGTACAAAGCGTTAGATGAACGATGCGTATTTATTGGGAACGCGCAGCGGCAGACTGTTCAGAAGTTGCCGCTCAAGCCCTTTTCGCTGATTCTTGCTACGACAGATCCTCAGGGATTGCTACCGCCGCTCCGAGACAGAATGAAGTTGGTCTGCCAGCTTCGCCGCTACACCGCTCAAGATTTAGCCTTGATACTCAAGCAACGATGCCAGCAGCTTAGGTGGGATATTGATGATGACGTGCTTGAAGCCGTGGGAGAGAGAAGCTTTGGTACGCCACGCCTTGCACTGAGATTGCTGGAATCGATCCGTAGATCAGGACGAGCAGAGGGCGAGTCGTCAATCAAGTCGGTTCACGCTGAACAAGCATTCATACTCGAAGAAATCGACAGTATTGGCCTAGATCCTGATGCGAGGGAGTATCTCAAGATACTTCACCAGAGCCAGCGCCCTGTTCGGCTCTCAGTGATTGCAAGCCGATTAGGGCAACCAGCGGATGCGGTCAGTAGGGTCATTGAACCCAATCTTCTCTGGCTCGGACTCATCGAGAGAAATGACCGAGGACGATGCCTTTCGGCAAAGGGGAGTGTGCATGTCAGTAGCGCAGTTGTTTTGAGCGCTCAAAGCGGTGAGAGAGGTGCCTGATGTCTGCACGATTCACAGATAGCCGTTCACTCCAACAGAGAAGCGTTCTCACAATGACGGATATGGCTCGGGCTCTGAACTTATCGAGGAGTCGGTTCTACGCGCTTGTGGAATCAGGCGTGTTCCCGATGCCCCTGTATTTGGTGAAATCGAAGAGGCCGTTCTATGACGCTCGATTGCGTGATGAGTGCCTTGAGATCCGACGTACAGGGTTGGGAGCAAACGGAGAGCCAGTTTTTTTCTATCCCAAGCGTGTTGGAGTGTCTGTTTCGAGGAGTTCATCTTCTGCGCGCAAAAAGAAAGCTGCGAGGCAAGTAGTGAATCCCATTGTAGAGCGATTGATTGACTTGCTGAAGGGACTCGGGATTGACAATCCAACCCCCAATGCGGTTTCAGATGCGCTGAGCGATTGTTATCCCGACGGAATCGGTGAGAGAGGGGAAGGCGATCTCGTAGCTGAGGTATTCCGACACATGAGGGCAGTTGAGTGACCAGATAAGCACACCACCTAGGTATCAGTATGTGGTGAAATCTTGTGCAATGTGTGTCCTGAGTCCATCCATTGTTTGTCCATAAAGCCGCCAGTTCTGACCACATAAGCATTGGAGATGACCAATGAACGATTTCGAAACCAGTCTGTTTTCACGCTTCCTGAACGAGAACGATTTTGCTATAAAAACACGGGAAGCGTTCGCTTCAGATTTCAAGAAGTGGGTGAGCTATTTTGAGAGAGTATACGGTGAGGGGTATGACAGCCGAACAGTGACTCTGCGTGATGTCACTGACTTTCGCTCGCATTTGCGTGAGGAGCGTGGGCAAGCTGTAGCAACAGTGAATCGGTGCCTGGTGACTCTGCGTAGATACTTCTCATTTCTCGCGCAAGAAGAAGTGATTGCACAGAATCCTGCTGCGAAGGTCAAAGAACTTCGACGAACACCATCTGCTCCCAAGTCGATTGACCGGACGACTATTCGACGGATGATCAGAGAGTCCATCGTGCGTGAGGATGTTCGTGCATCCTCAGTGTTGAGTCTCTTCGTGTATTGCGGCTTGAGGTTGAGCGAGGTTGCGATGCTTAAACTCGGTGATGTGGATCTATCCGAGCGTCGAGGTATGCTCGTTGTCAAGCATGGTAAGAACAACAAAGAGAGAGCCGTCCCTGTGCCCGCAGAAGCAAGGGGGCATCTTACTGAGTACCTTGCATGCAGGCCGCCAGTTGAGAGCGATCGAGTCTACATCGGCCAAGGATGCAAACCCCTCGGGCCTGACGGGGTTCGTTACTTGGTTGAGAAGTACGGATTAGCAGTGGGCTACCACATAACCCCCCACAGGCTCCGCCATTCTTTCAGCACTGAATTCCTTGCTGCCAATAACAATGACCTTGTTGGTCTCGCTCAGATTTTGGGGCATGAGTCAATCCAGACCACAAGCCGCTACACGCAGCGAGGGCAATCTCAGCTTGCAGCATCTAGCGAACAGGTCCGCTTTTGATAATCCGTTCTTGTGAACAGTGGTGTAGTCGCCTCATCGGGTACTACCTGATGATTGGCGTTGCTGCATTAGTTGTAGGCGATGTCCCTGATGTGTTCTTTCTCGTCCCGCCATTGGCTGCTTTGAAGCGCCCAACAAAACCATTCAGTGAATCAAGGAGGAGTGTTTGAGGATTTGGACGAAGTGATTGAATGCTGCCTGTGGGTTTGGTTTGACATATCCCATCTCTTTGCCACATGCGGAAACAAATCACCCTCAGTTGGTCCACTCACTGGCTGAGGCTTTCGCAATCACTAGCAAGTTTGAGGCTGATTCCCTTGGACTTGCTCATACAAAGAGAACGGAGAGATATGTCAGATCAAGAAAAGTGGAAGGGCCGACTAACGGATACAAACAAGTGGTACAGGGACTCCAAGGACCCGATGTACAACACTAAATCAGCGTATGAACATCGAATCAAGATGGATATCCGTAATGCCAAAGCTCAGAAAACTAAAGCCAAGAACAAAGAGATCAAGGCTCGGTTCCATGCCGAGATAGGTGATGAACTAGTGGATGAGGTCGTGTCCCGTGTTCAACGATTGACTTCGGACTTTGATTATGGGCTTGGCAAGCCAACGCACAAAAACTACAAAGGCAAAGAGTACCCATCATACCTGTCGAAGAGCCACATCTATCAGCATATGTCGGGGAGTACCAAGATCTACTACACTGCGCAGCCCTATCAAATGGGCTCTGTGAAGCGTGTGATGGTCACCTTGGATTCGGACAATCCAGGACACAAGAAGAATACAGAGTCAGACGCAGCACTCAAGGTTTCTATGCACTTCAGTCATGACATGCAGGAACTTGGGGCGTATATCTTGACGCAACCAAGCACAAACAATGGCGGATACCATCAAACCATTTGCATTGACTTTCCTTTCTATTTTCAGGACTTCGTGATTCGTAGAAAACTAGCCGAGTTGAGGACTGCGATTGCTGAGAAGTACAAGAGCTACGGGTGCAAAGAGGTCTGTCTAAAGGGGGTCAATTTTGTATCCTATGGAGATTTATTGAGGACCTGCGGCACATTGGTCAAACTGCCTTCAATATCGAACCAGGGCGAAGCATTTGAGTTTTTAGCGATGACCGATGCATCTATCTCGTTTTCTTCTCTTGCAGAGTTCTTCTCACTGACTACTAATCCAAGAGAGATAGACCATGAGGATGACAAAGATCGGAACTCATCAGTTTCTTCGCAAACGAAGAATGCTGACTCGGTTTCATCTTCTCTTACCAATGTTTTAGATATCCCTAAGGCAGGAACAGAAGCTAAGTTATCCAGTTGTGTGGACAAACTGCCCTTGACGGTATCAAAAACACGGTCGGGTAAACACAAGTGGAACGAGAATGACCCTCTTGGGAGGATGTACAAGGCTGCCTCGCACTATTGTCACATGAACCAGCGGCACCCATCAGCAGAAGAGTTGGTGGCATACTACGAGCTACTCAAATACCACACGGGTAAGGCTGAACCTGATCGGCTACAGAGGGCAAAGAAGGCTGTCCAATGGGTGCAAGCCAATCACAACTTCACGCTTCCTTCAGAACAACGGCTTTACGACAAGTGGTTCAAGTTCTTCAAAGACAAGAACTACAGCAAAGACGAGATGACTTACTCAGGATCTGGGAGGTACATCCGTTTCTATCACTTGGCGCTCGTCGCATCCGTCATTGAGAGGAAAGAGTTGGAGGCTCACAAGGGAGGGCTTGCTCATAAATACTTCATCACGATTAGCAGGGAAAAGAATCGACGCAAGGAGATTGGATTCAAGCTTGATGGCAACAAGGTGTCGCACTGTATTCACCTGATGGAAAAGCATCAGGTTATTGAAGTCGTGAAGCCTCACACCGCTCGGAGGGGTGGGGTCTACAGAATCAATCACGAGCAGCTTGGGTGATTGTTGCCCCCTGAGGACTGAGCGTACAAAATCGAACCGGGTAGATTCAGGCGGGTGTTTTCTGGGTCCGATATCTGTTTGGCAGGTCATTTTGTGCTAATTTAGGGCTTTTAGGGCACTTTGGCGAATATTTTAGATCATGTAGACGATTGACAAGTGTCAGAAATAACTGTATATTTTACTGACAGCATGAAGGGTACCACGATGAACACGACTCAGGCACAAATCATGAATCGCATCCGCCGTCGATATGGCGGGCGTGGTGCTGTCGTGACGGCTAAGGACTTCTTGGACTTGGCGAGCAGAGATGCTGTAGACCAATCCCTGGCGAGGCTCTCAAGGGGAGCCACCCTCAATCGGGTAGGGCGAGGGTTGTATTACTATCCAAGGGTCAATCAGAATCTTGGGATTGATGTCCCGCCGGATGCGGATCTTGTGGCGAAGGCATTAGGTCGTCAGACGGGGAGCCGGGTAGTCGCATCTTCAGCTATGGCAGCAAATCGTCTTGGGCTTTCAACTCAGATTCCTGCAAAGCATGTTTACTTCACGGATGGCCAAAGTCGGAACGTGAAAGTGGGGAATCAGGTCTTTCGTCTCAAGCATGTGGCACCCAACAAGATGCCTTTGAGCGATCCGGTTGTCGGGCGAACGCTCTCCGCTTTAGATGGACTGGGTCCCAATCCCGACGAGCAAGTCATCGATCTCATTCGGCAGATGCTAACAGCCAAGCAACGAAAAGAACTTCTCAAGAAGGCTCAGTACGCTACCGGTTGGATCACGGACATTGCCCGGCGAGTTGACTCCGAAAGTCACGAGATGGGAATGGCTATCTGATGAATACTGTTGCTCAACTGTCTGCCTCCGACCGCTCAGATTTATTCCGGGCTGTTGCGGATCAGAAGGGCGTGACGGTTCAGATCATCGAGAAAGACTTCTGGGTATGCTGGGTGCTCCTGCAACTCTCGTCGATGGATTCATTGCCCGCAGAAATATTCTTCAAGGGCGGGACATCGCTCTCAAAAGTGTTTCATGTCATCGAGCGGATGTCGGAGGATATCGATCTCGTTATTGATCGCAAGGCGCTGGGATTTGTAGGCGATCGTGATCCGATGCAAGAGGGTCTTTCGGGAAAAGCGCGAGATCGTTTGATTGATACGCTCAAAGTTGAAGCCACCAACTTTGTTGAGGGTCCGCTCTTGAATGCTTTGCAAGATCGTTTTTACGAAGTGCTTGGCGATTCAGATGAATGGTCACTCAGAGCAGATGTTGAGAACCCGGACAACGCCAACATCTTCTTTAGCTACCCAACGACAGAAGCACCTTCGCCTTACCTCAGAACAGATGTTCTTCTAGAACTTGGAGCCCGTGGGGATACATGGCCAACAGTGGATGGTTCAGTCCGTCCGTATGCGGCAGAAGCCTTTTCTGATCAGTTTGATGTCCTTGACGCACCGGTGCAAGCGATCTCCGCTCAACGGACTTTCTGGGAAAAGGTGACGCTGCTGCATTCGCTGGTTCATCTCGGTGAGGAACGGATGGTCAGAGCAAGGCCTGCCCGTCATTTGTACGACGTCTACCTACTTGCTCAACATGAACTCGGCCAATTTGCGATCGCTGATATGGATTTACTGGCAAGTGTCGTTGAGCACAAGAAGGTGTTCTACAAGAGGGCTGCATCAAAATACGAGCTTGCTGTTCCTGGCACTCTCCAGATCCTCGCCTCAAAAGAGTTTGCTGAGGCTCTTCGTCCTGAATACGAAGAGATGGGAGAGATCATGATCTTTGGGGATGCGCCTGAATTTGATGTTGTTGTTGATTCTCTGCTAGAGCTTCAGGGCCGAATCAATAACTAATGGCTCAAATGTGCCCGGACTATGAGATTATTCGCATAAAAAGTAGACTAGTTTTTGAGGGGCAGGCTATTTCGATCTAGGAGATTGGTACTTGGTGTATTATATGAATGAAGCTACGGCCAGATTTATTGGATTGTGGAGGATCAGTTGTTTCGAGGATTGAAAACTCGTCGAATTGCCATGTTGAAGAGGGTCAAGCGCTTTTCTCCTTTGCTGACTCGAAGTTGTTGCTCACTTGCATTGAGCATATGGGATATTCGAACACATTTGACAGTTGTTGCCCGCCTTCCAGGATTCAAGCGATTCGATAGGCAGTTGGCTTGGCTACTCAATACTCGTCCTCGATTTTTAAGCTCTCGTGTCAAACTTCCAACAAGGTCAATATCAGGAACAGCTTTTGAAAAAATTGATCATTGGCTATGGGCTGAGCATTCAGCTAAATCTAGCGCGATAACGCTCATACTTGTGGCGGTTGACATTCTATTAGTTGCATATGCAATTGGAGTCGTATTCAACATTTCTGCCCCTGTCAAGAGTTCTTCAGCCGATTGGGTCTCCCCAGATTTACTTGCTGTTACAGGGTACGTCGGGGCTATATTTGGCTTCCTGCAAGCGGTTTTGATTTTTGCAGCACAAATTCGCTCTCAACAAAACACTTCGATGTTGCCCCTGACATCTTTGTTCGCCAGAAAATATCACTCATTCGAAATTCTTGCTTTAGCAGGGGGTATTGCTGTGGCAAATCTTGTAGCAGCGCACATCGAACCGTTTTTGCCTATATTGCAGAGCGCGCCTGACTCATCAGTCAGTAGGAGTTTTTTTCTACCTCTCCTTGGGCTGAATATGATTCTAGTTCCGCTTGTTACGGCATTAAGCCTTGGTATGCTGGCACGAATTGTCATTGATGCAGGATCAACGGACATGAATGCCGTATTACCTGTAATGCGTTCGGCGCTCGCAAGGGCTGCTGCGGAAAGTGCCAGCAAAATGGCGTTGGCTGAGATGTACACTGCAGAGTTGAACAGGCTTGGATTTCGATATAGTCCGTACTCTGGCTCAGGGTCTCTCGGGTTGGCAAAGAAGTCTCAGCCAATAGACATAGGAAGGGAGGGTGTGTTTCTGGATGTGGATTGTGTACGTCTGGAGGCACTTGCAAATCGTGTTATGGCGACAAAGGGAATTAGCCATGTAGAATTTGCGGCTTTGCCAGGTCAAGACTGGGGCATTGACAACGGCGCAAATGCAGTTTACGAGCAAGATATAACAAACAGTCATGCAGCAGAATTTGCTGGTTCCAAGAACTTAAATCGCATGTCGAAAACCCTGCGGGGCTCTCTTGTCATTCGGAGTGGCGGTGCCAAATGAATACAAAGGATCTCAGACAGTTTTTTACAGGGTTTTCTACCACTCTACAAGTTTTGGCAAGAGAGGGAAGGCATGTCGAACTTGAATCACAATTAGAATCATTTGGATCACTCCTGGACATCTGGCTAGAAGTAATTCCTGCCAAAGTACAATCTCCAGAACGGTTTTGGAGTTCCCTAATGGTTCAGCAGTTTAATGGGCCGCTTGAAATTGACATGCGGGATATCGCAGAGAAGGGGGCTCTATCGGGGGACACAACCACACTTGAAGTGATTATCAATGCATTTACTCTCTATGCATTTCGGTGCATGCACAAAGACCAGCCCATGCTGATGGAAGAGTATCTCAATGCAATGGTGTATCTCTACTTTCGTTGTCGAAACAATTCTGAAGCCCTTGATGCCGTTGGAACACGACTTGACAGTGTTCTGAATTCCATGATGACACAATGTTCAATCAATGAGTCAAAAAAGGATCCTCAAATGGATTCCGCTGGACATGGGATGTATACGACATCATTGCGATTCGCACTGTCCTTGACAAACGCTGCTATTCGACTTCATCAACCACAGTATGCAGAGTATTTTGTTGAGCGAGTTTTCAAACACCGGGAGTATAGAGGGAATCAGGGTTTATCAAATCATGATGACTGCATTGGCGAGTCTGAAGAAACGTTGGCTCAGTATTTTGCTATTGTCGTTCTAGGCTGGGGACTAGAGGTGCTTGAGAACGGCCAGCAGAAGTACCATCAGGGGGCTGCGAGCATACTTCAACGAGCAATCTCTGAGCTACCTTCGCCGGAAGAGTTGATCGCTCTCTGGGAGTTGTATCATGGCGAAAATTCACGCAACTCTGCTGTTGATGGATCATTAGGGATAGCTAATTGGGATGTAAGGGATTGGGATCGTGATATGCGGCCGGGAATAGTAGAGACTCGTTGGGGCGGGGGAGAGTGGAGAAGGCAGGGCCTTAGGGCTGCCCTTCTTGTCTCTGAAAAACCATTTTGGGGGAGTCTTGAAAATTATTGTCCAGGAACCCCGAATAGATTTCTATGGAATCCACAGGCTGAGCGAGAGGCACTATTAAAAATGGTATCTAGCCAGTGGCTCGGAATACCAGAAGACTCACAGCAGCAGAAGGTGAATACAATTGTTGAGTTGTTTGAGCAGCGTTCCCAAGGGAGCAATTCCGAATACCTGAGATATGTACTCAATGAGGAGTTGTCAGAAAAGCGAATCAATAAACTGACAGATGAGTCTGTTGGCTCGTATCGGTCGCATCGCCCATGGATTGATGCCTTTCGCATGCTGGGAGTCTCTCAAGATACTGTTAGAGCGTGTCCTGTGTTAGGTCGTTGGGGCGTTTGGATTCCAAGAGAGTGTCTTCTCGATGATAACAACTGGGGATCTGGGTTTGGCAGTAGCTTAGGAGAAAGCGTTGGCCGGCGTGAATCGATAAACCTGGTCAATATGCTTGATGGGGAGGCGAAAGAAGCGGAGTCTGTAACGTCGCTTGCCACGCTACCAGAAACAATGCGCAGAGCAATGCGCATTATGAGAGACGCAGGTTATGAACCGAACGCATTGATAATCCCTCGCGAAGAACGGTTTGCAGGTGCCTTATTCAGAAAGCCCCTTTGGCAAGTCGAAGGCCGGCGGGAGTTTGCAGGAGCTAGTATTGGTGATTGGGAGGGTTTACATGTGCTTAAATGCCCCTATGACAACCCTACTTCAATTTTAATGATTTCGACATCCGCCGCAATCGCTGATTGCACATTGTCTGGTCCACAGTTCAACCCTTCTCTCTCGATAGACGACGATCCAGATGTTGAAGATGTTGTAGCGAAAAGAGAAACAGCATTGGCATCTTTGGATAATCCTGATGCGGAACTTCCAGAATCTAGCTCAATCCTTTCTCTCGCATCAATGACTGCTTATCCCACGTTGGGCCTTGGCAACAAAGAGGCAATTTTGAAACTCTCGATAGAATACAGCGATGGGGGATACGCTTTGACTGACGATTCGGATTTGTACCATCGTCCTAGCTGTCCGGAGATAGAGTTTGAAGATGTTGAGTATAAACTTCGGCTCTCACAGAAAGACGGGCGAAAGCCGTGTCCAGTTTGCAAACCCAATAGATGGAATTCTGAAGGGCGGCATGGACACGTTGATGGAGAATCGAACGATTCATAAAGCACTGAACGATACATCAAGTGAAAACAGAAACGTAAAGGAAAATACCGGACCCGCTTTGACTCCAAACGAGTCCACTTCAGTCCTCTGGCCGTTGCAAGAGAGATGATGTCATTTTGATGAACGAGAAATGAATCGAATCAAGAGTTGCATTTATCGTTGGCTATTTCGGAGTTCCAATCATCTACCTTCTGACGAACTGCGGCTTGTCCACTGAAGAGGTTGTTCGTGTTCTTGAAGTCCAGTCATCTTTATGGGTATTTGCGCCCATATCAACGAATAATGACATCAGTGTAGAAAAACCGGTTGTTATATCATTAATTTATTTGTTAGTTTTTCGCGAAGCACTTGGTAGTGACTTTAACGACCGGCGATACTTTGAAGTACCTTTTTCGCTATTTTCTACATATAATTTCAAGCCTTCGAGTCTCCGCCTCATCGATTGAATTAGTTCTGGAAGAAGAACACTCATCAAATCCTTTATTGTCTTGTTATCGAGCATGTATTTCACATCGACATGCTCCCGGTTTTTTTTGAGCAACTCAGATCTCCAATCCACTTTGCGAGTCAATATTTTTGACTGTTCTGTCGAAAGCGATGGCCGATAACCCAATGGCAATGGTCCTGAATAAATCAACTTTATTTGTGTTACCCGAATTTTCCCTTTATGTGGTTTTCCTTCTGTTCTTAGCAGTAGTTCCGAACTTCCAAGGAGGTATTTCATCACACTTCTTGATTGGTTGGAAAAGCCATCCACAGTTTGAAGCACATCATTGAGCATTGGTATCTCAAAATATTTGGCATGTCGATATTGATTTATTGTTTCTAAAAAAAGTAGTTCTTGCCTCCAGTAGTCCACCCTCTCATCTATAATGATTCCTTGCAGAACGTCCATTAGTACATTCTCTGGTAGTGTAGCTAAGAATGATGCGCTGTAGTATTCTTGCACACTCTTGTGGATAAATCGATATTCTTGGCCATCTCGCACAAGCAGGCTAGTGCCGCCGACAATATCATCTAGATAAGCCTCCGGGTCATCCGAATGTCCTTTGAATTCAAGAGCACTGCTCGCATAATCATACATATGATCATATCTAAATGATTGACTCGCTGATTGTTTTGACTCGAAGCACATCGCATCGAACACTAAACGATACTGAGTGTCATTCAATGAACACTTTAAACTACGACGGTAACCTGGCTTAGTGCCGTCGTGTCGCTTTAGTAAGACTTTGAATAGAGCATCATAGAATTCACTAAGTGTGTCTGGAAGATCGCTGTAAGATTTATATGTAATCACTAACAATGTAACCAAAAGTGGCGTTACCAGTAAATCGCCAATCCCGTTTCGATTGTCGTTCAGCCGATTCACAAGCAACTCGGTAACATCTTCAAACTGTGAGAGACGGTAGATCACATCCCGACATTCTTTCTTCGTGAGATCCGACACTGACGCTACATCGAGTCTTGGCGAAGAAACAATACCGCTTTCCGGTCGAGAAGTTACAAGTATTCGTGATCTCTCGCATTCTTTACACAAGTCATCGATCTCTTTTTGTATGCTAGAACGCACCGGGGGTGGTACTTCGTCAAAGGCATCGAGAAAAAGCGACATCTTTTGAGAAACGATCGCCTTCCTTGCGTCAGAGGGTGTTAGTGTTATTCCGCTAGCAGCGAACCACTCGGCCACCAACTCGGCAATTCCTCGCTCATGAGTAGCGTGTCTCAGTTCGATAAAGACGGGCAAACTGAATCCGGTCTGCATTTCAACAGCACATAGGTGCCTGAGAAGTATGGATTTTCCTTGTCCAGCAATTCCCTCCAATAACATATGCCCACTACTAGGTATATCATTAAGTGAATTGACTGAAAAGCGAGACCCTCTCCACTCAACATGCGGGGCAACAAAAAATTCTGATATATCAACTCGTTTATCAGTTTGCCATAGTGTCTTGATTTCTCTAACTGACAGCACTGATTTTTCCCAATTTTTCGCACTTTTCTGAAGTGACCAATTCTTCGTTATCGAACCACTGCTGCGGGCGACAAGCTGGTGCGCTCGCTTAGCTAGTTCCTGAGTGATACCAGTGAGTGATGCGACTGTGAGGGTCTCAAGGATCATTGATAGCTCTCCTATCAGATTAACTGTTTATCCAATAAATTCCATCGTATGGCGTGGTCACTTTAGGCTGGTTTCACCTATCCTCACGATAGGACTTGAGATACACAACTGCAAAATGTGTGGCGATTAGGAATCTATTTGCTCCAAAGTCTTTGCGATGCCAGTCACCTTCTTGTCTGTTATATTCGAACACTTCTTCTTCACTCATCACAGGAGATTTGCCAATAGTTTGAGAATCAAGGAACTCTCAGAGCAAGCAAGAATTAAAAGTAAATGTACCATCTGCCATGTAGCCCGCCCTCAGAATCTAGGGCATTCTAAATTTGATTTATTCCAGAGCATCACCAACCAGTCAACATCTTTGACCCGCTCGCTGACCCGCTTTGAGTCCAAATGAGTCCACCACAGTCCCTTCGAATTGTCAATGACAGCCTTGAAACGCTGATATCAGGGTTGGTGCATTGCATGGCATGCAAGAGGTCGAGAGTTCGATTCTCTTCGTCTCCACTTACAGAAAACGCCTTTGGCTTTATGTCAAGGGCGTTTTTTGATGAAGTGACTGAGTTGATGACTTTAGGCTTGACCCGCTCTGACCCGTTTGTTGACCCGCTAGGTCAAGAGTTTGGCTCAAAGGAAGGGATTGGCTCTTGTAATTGATCCTGATTTGAAGATAATATGTTCACCGAGGATTCCGTCTCGGATTTTGTTCTTTGGAAGAGGGAAACCACACATGCTTAATGATTTCTTTGCGGCCCTGTTGGGTACCGCTATTGTTTGCTCCGTTCCGGCATTCGCCCAAACCGACACCGCCTTCACTTACCAAGGTGAGCTGATGGAATCCGGCAATGCCGCGAGTGGGTCGTACAGCATGGATTTCTTGCTGTACGATGGGCTCAGCGGTGGCTCGCAGGTTGGATCAACAGTGACGATCGCCGCCCAATCCGTGAGTGACGGGGTGTTTAGTTCTCAGCTCGACTTCGGCCCGCAGGATTTCTCGGGCACCCAGTACTGGCTTGAGATTGTGGTCGATGGGACCACGCTTTCGCCACGCCAGCCGATGACAGCATCGCCATTCTCAATTCAAACCCGCGGGCTCTTCGTCGATGAGAACAACAATGTCGGGATCGGAGTCACGGATCCTTTGTACCCAATACATGTTGAAACAGCCGGTATACGAGCAATCTTTGGCGAGAGCACGACACCAACAGGATTTGCCGCCGGCGTGTATGGCCAATCCGCCAGCACCAGCGGTCAAGGCCTTTATGGGGTGGCAACCGCTACCTCCGGCGATACCAACGGCGTACAGGGCTTTAACCAATCTACCTCCGGCCGGGGCGTGTTTGGTCGGGCCGGAGCTGCATCCGGCGACACCTACGGCGTGTTTGGTGTGAGCGACTCCACCAGCGGTCGGGGCATCTTCGGTGTCGCCCTCGCTGCCTCCGGCAATACCGTTGGCGTGCAGGGCGAAAGCGACTCTACCTCTGGCCAAGGGGTTGTTGGTATTGTCACCGCAAGCACCGGCACCACCTACGGCGTGCGCGGCGAAACCCGTAGTTCCAGCGGCTATGCCGGATATTTTGAAGGTGGAAGAAACTACTTTGAAGGGCGTGTCGGTATCGGAAGAACAACTCCCGAAGCAAACTTACACATCGACTCAACGACCGGAGGAGACATCCTCAGAGTTCAAAAAGACAACGCAACCAAGTTGCTCATCAACGCCAATGGCGGCGTTTCAATGGGCACCTACAGCCCATCGGTTCCCAACGGAGATACCCTCGTCGCCGGAAACCTTACCGTTGGCACGAACTCGCCTTCGACAATCTTCAAACTCAATGTCGGCGGCACCGCAGGAAAAGCCGGCGGCGGCTCATGGGCAGTGTTCTCTGATAAACGCCTCAAGAAGAACATCACATCGATGACCGGATCGCTCGATATGATCTCGGCATTGCGTCCGGTGAACTTTGAGTATACTGCGAAGGACCACTTCTCCTACACACCTGGCGTTCAGTCCGGATTCATTGCTCAAGAGGTTCAGAAGGTGATTCCACAATGGGTCAACACAGCCGACGATGGTTACTTCTATCTTGATCAGGTTGGCTATGAGGCGTTGATTGTTGATGCCATTCAAGAACTGCGTGATGAGAAGGATGCAGAGATTGCGAAGAAGGATCAAGAGATTCAGCAGCTTCAAGCACGACTTGATCGTCTTGAGCGGATGATGGTTCTGATTGTTGACAAATAAATGGCATGCAAGAGGTCGAGAGTTCGATTCTCTTCGTCTCCACTTACAGAAAACGCCGCTGGCTTGATGCCAATGGCGTTTTTTGATGGGGTGAGGGAGACGGCTATTTTGTGGGTGACCCGCTCTGACCCGCTAGGTCAAGAATTTATTCAAGTACCGATCGAGTAGACCACTATCACACTGAGCCTGTTGAAGTTTTGCTCCACCGAGCGTTGCGTTCTTGTCATGGTTGTACTCCACATCAAAGAGTGTCCAAGCAGCATTTTTATTGCATCAGGCCAGACTCGGTTTTGGGGGGATGATCAGCTTTCAATCCCGGACTTGTTTCAGTTGTTTATGCGCGGGTACCCTGAGTCGATGCAAAGCAAGGGCATCCGGAAAGCAATGCAATAATCACCCAAATCTCTCCTCAACACGCCATGTCTGAAACAACCCGTACCCAAATCGGAATACCCCTTCGATGCCTGCGTGCCTACTCCCAAACCGAACCCGCCTGCTCGCTGCCACAGGCATCGCCGACCGAGCCATCTCTGCTTACGCCGTCGCCTACCACCCCGGACACTACATGCCCCCTCACGCCCATGATACCGCTTCTATCTCCCTCGTCCTCGCCGGCAACTTCAGCGACCAAACAACAACAACTGCGATTCCCCAACACTCACGCCCACTCGCCGTCATGATCAAGCCTGCGGGCGTAGAGCACGAAACAGCCATCGCCCAATCCGGCGCAGCTTCGCTTGTCCTTAAGCTCCCAAAGCATCTTACCGAGCACTTCTACTGTGAGTCCAACCTCGATCCGTCCACCGATACCGCCTGCCGCTGGCTCAATGACGATCACGCAAGCTCTGCCCTCGTCAAACTCTGGCTCACTCTTGCAGCGGGCGGGCTTTGTTTAGATTCCGCCCTCGATCAAACCCTCTGCACCCTTGCCGATCTCTACACCGCCGACTCTTCCCCCATGACCCAACAACCAAACGATCTCACGATTCAGCGAGCAACACAACTTCTGAGCAATGGTTGCACCATCACGCAGACCGCCACGGCATTAAACCTCCATCCCAGCCATCTCGCCCGCAGGTTCAAAGCTCAGACCGGCACCACCCCAAGTACCATCGCCCAGCGGGCCAGGCTCTCGACCGCAGCTGAGCTCATCATCACCACCAACCGATCGCTCACCCAATGTGCACTCGCTGCCGGGTTTGCCGACCAGGCCCACATGTCCAAGCGACTCTCCAAATCCCTCGGGATCACCCCTCGCAAGCTCCGCTCCCTCGTCTCGGTCCTCTAATCAATCCACAAAACAAGTTCTGTTTTCTCTTACCGCGCATGATCCGTACAAGATCGCCCGAACCCCTTCCTCTACGCTGCCCTTCAAGTTAATAAATCACAAAGTCACAACCACGAACTGATAGAAGAAGGAACCACCATGCGCCTCACCCAACTTGCCACCCTTGCCACTCTCGCCTTCGCAGCGACATCTTCTCCGCTGCTCGCCCAATCCAGAATCCACGCTCTCCCAATCAGTAACGACAAAGAGCTGAACGCGCTGGCCAAAAGCTGGGACAATCTCACTGATCTCTTCGATGTCCCCGGCGCAGCAATCGCCATCATTAAGGACGGACAAACCTACATCTGGACCCACGGCAACCGTACCCCCGAATCCAGATCACCCGTCAACAAAGACACTATGTTTTACATCGCGTCAATCACCAAAACCTACACCGCCGCCGCCATTGTCAAGCTCGCTGAGGAGGGCGAACTTGACCTCAACGACCCAATCACCAAGTACCTCCCCGATATAAAGCTCGGCGACTCTGTTGATCCCTCCTCCATCACCATCGAGGATCTCATCACCCACCGTAAGGGAATCAACTCCACTCCCATCGTC
>Ga0209344_10001638_pt1 | contig 28288 bp, 19 predicted proteins | sample Cruoilmetagenom6_FD_187293 | JGI IMG/M metagenome (GOLD analysis project Ga0209344, IMG submission 187293) | Oil polluted marine microbial communities from Coal Oil Point, Santa Barbara, California, USA - Santa Barbara Oil Seep Sample 6 (SPAdes)... | ecosystem: Environmental > Aquatic > Marine... | reverse complement strand
GCAACCTCTTAAGCAAAACGCTTAGAAAACGCATACCACTGGAGAAATGGCAGAGTGGTCGAATGCGGCAGTCTTGAAAACTGTTGAGGGTCACACCTCCGGGGGTTCGAATCCCTCTTTCTCCGCTTAGAGATTATCAAATCTCACTAAAACCCGATAAACACTATGTTTATCGGGTTTTTTCATTTTAAGCAATATCAAATAATAGTATTAAATATCATATAAAAGGTGCGTAATTCGGTGCGTACTTTTTGGTTTTCAATTTACGCACCGAATGGTTTGTGATATACTAATATATAGCAAGTTACATAGTTATAATATTTTTTAATCGCATTTTTTTTTGTAGTTTTATTGTGCAAAAAAAGTACGCACCTATGCAATCCAGCTTTTCAATATTATTTTATCCAAGAGGGAACGACATAGATAAAAACGGCAATGCCCCTATTTATGTAAGAATCACTGTAGATGGAAAAAGAAGTGAGTTCAGTATAAAGCGTAAGGTTTCATTGGCAAAATGGAATTCTAAGGCCGGTAAAATTGACGGAACTTCTTTGGAGGCTCGTGAACTGAATAGGTATATGACCTCTATACGGAGTAAAATATATAAAATTCAGGAGAACTTGTTTGAAAATGGAGACTTGGTCACATCCAAAAAAATCAAGATTATTTATTTGGGTACTGACAGTCCGCATAAAATGCTATTGGAAATTTTTCAAGAGCACAATGACAAAGTCGAGAGCTTAATAGGTAAAGATTTTGCCGCTGGTACTGCAGAACGCTACAGGACTGCCAGAAAGCACATAGAAGCGTATATAGAAATGGAATATAAGGTAAAGGATATTCCAGTTATGGATGTTGACCACAAATTTATAACAGGCCTCGAATATTATCTTAAAACAGAGCGAAATTGTTCACATAATACTGCCATAAAGTACATTACAAATTTTAAAAAGATAATCCGAATTGCATTTGCCAACAATTGGATTTCCAAAAATCCATTTACAAGTTGGAAAGCTAGACTTAAAATAGTTGATAGAGAGTTTTTAACTGTTGAGGAAATTCAGACAATGGTTGAAAAAGAACTACACACTGAAAGACTGGATCAAGTTAAAGACATTTTTATATTCTGTTGTTTTACTGGTTTAGCCTATTCGGATGTAAAAAAGCTTTCAGCAAAAAATATTGTAATCGGTATTGATGGTGGAAAATGGATAAAAATCAATAGGTCTAAGACCGACACTCGAAGTAATATTCCAATTCTTCCAACAGCTGAAGCTATTTTGGAAAAATACGCTGAAGGTTCAGAAATTCAAAATGACCGACTACTGTTACCTGTGTTAAGTAATCAAAAGATGAATGCTTATTTAAAAGAAATCGCTGACCTGTGCGGAATAAATAAAAACCTCACATTCCATCTTGCACGTCACACATTTGCAACAACAGTTACGTTGACCAATGGTGTGCCTATTGAATCTGTGAGCAAAATGCTGGGTCATAAATCTCTTAAAACCACACAACACTACGCCAAAATTATTGACAAGAAAGTAAGCGATGATATGAAGGCGCTTAAAGATAAATTGGCGAATTATTCCAATGTCGTTAGCGCATCAGATAGCGTATAATTTTCTATGAAAATAAATAGTTGGAGCTTTTATAAAATCTGTTAAAGAAATTATTTTTCTTAAAGATTTAAAAACAACTTTAATTTCTCAATTGGAATTCTGAGTATAATAGTATTTAATTCTTTACAATTCTAGTTACGAAATTCGCATTATTATTAAAAGTAGCTTTCAAGATATAAACTCCTTGGGATAAATTGGATAAGTTGATAGAATTAACCAATGTATTGGATTTATAAACTCTTACGCCCAAAACATTTCTTATTTCAATAGAAGAAATAGGTTGGTCTGTTTCAATAAATAACTTATCGTTAAATGGGTTTGGATAAAGAGTCAAAATATCTATTTCTTCATCAACTATACTCAGCGGATTACAATTTTCACTGAATTCTGCCTGGGGATCTACATCTGGCCAATTAGCCTCACTATAAGCTACATCATCCACCTCAATACAGGTTAGGTTAGGATTCTCCAGTGCATTAAAATATTGGAAATTTGTATTATTCCCATTTTTCACATTTAATGATTCCAATTGATTTCCACGGCAGGACAGTTGTTTTAGGTTTGCATTTAACGAGACATCCAATTGATCAAGAGTTCCGTAGTCTGAAATTAGGTATTGCAACATTATATTTTGTGAAAGTTCCAGATTTGAAATTTGATTGCTTCCACATCTTAAAGAAATTAAATTAGGATTGTTACTTACATCCATTTCAAATAGATTGTTTGAATTAAAATCCAAATACTGCAAATTGTTATTTTGTGAAACATCAAGAACATTGATTTCATTTCCTGCACAAGACATACGCTCTAAGTTCAAATTTTGTGAAATATTTAATGAACTTAAAGAGTTAAAATCGCAGTTTAAAATTTCTAACTTAGTATTATGAGAAACATCCAATTCACTCAGTTCGTTTTGGGATATAAGTAAGGAGTTTAACTCTCCATTCTGTGAAAAATCAATCGTTGTTATCTGATTATTAATAATATATAGTTCTTCTAAGAGAACATTCTGTGTAACATCCAGAGAACTCAAATTATTCTCTGTACAAGCTAAATATCTTAAATCTGGGTTTTGAGTGATATTTAAAGAAAGGAGGTTATTAAAGTTGCATGATAGCTTTCTTAACGCACCATTATTAGCAATATCTAATTCAGTTAAATTATTAAGATTTACAAACAACTCCAATAAGTTGCTATTTTGACCAACATTGATGCTCAATAAATTATTGTCGTTGCAATGTAAAATTTCCAAAGCCTCAAAATCCTCAATTCCCGTAAGATCATTAATTCCAGCTCCATTTAGATTTAACATCACCACATTTTCAATATTTGCAGTCAATACAAAATTGTCCAAAGGGGGTGAATCGTACCCTAAATCGATGAGTGTTTGTTCAAAATTATCATCAGGGACATAGGTTGTCTGTGCAGTAGCTTTGCAAATTAAAAACACAAATGCCAGAGTTGTAAAAATCCTTCCCATATCTTCCATTAATTTTTTATAATCTTAAAATTTCGAATAGCACCATCCCTGTGAATAACTTTTAGAATATAAACTCCTTGCACTAAATGATTTAATTCTATTATTTTTTGTGTGGTTTCCAACTCCAGTTTTCCTAGCAAATCATACACCTGAATAACCTTAATATTTTCAGAGGATTCTATAAAAATTTTGTCATTAACTGGATTTGGATAAATGCTAAGATTGTCAATTTCATTATCAATTATACCGAGTGGATTACAATCCTCACTAAACACTACCTGTGGATCAACATCGGGCCAATTTGCTTCGCTATATTGGGGGTCGTCTACTTCTATACATTCTAAATTAGGGTTATTTTGAGCAAAAAAACCAGAAATATTTGTATTGTTCCCATTTCTAACATTCAGGGATTCCAAGTGGTTAATGTCACACATAAGATAAATTAATTGAGATGCATTAGAAAAATCCAATGAATCAATTTGATTGTTGTAAACGACAACCTCTTTCAATTGACTATTTAAAGTGACATCCAGTTCCGAAAGATTATTGGAAGATAAGTGGAGATATTCTATGCTTAAATTGTTAGTAATATCAATTGAGTTAAGGTTATTTTCAGTGAGGTCTAAGTGAGTCAAGTTAATATTGTTAGATAAATCTATATTGGAGATTTGGTTAAATGGGGCGAACAAAAATCTTAGAGATGTATTTTGAGAAACATCCAACGCACTTAAATTATTTGTATAACAATAAAGTATTTCCAATTCAGTATTTTGTGTGACATTTAGACTGCTTATATTATTACCATAACAATACAGTTGTTGGAGGTTAGGGTTAGCAGAAGTATTTAATGAGGATAACATATTATTTGAACAGAAAATTTTTTCTATAATTGGGTTATTGGAAATGCTCAATTGTGAAAGATTGTTTCCTTCACAATAAAGTTCCTTTAATTCTGGGTTCTGCGATAAATTTAATGAGTTTATAAAGTTATTCCCACAATTTAAAATTTCAAGTAAGGCGTTCTGGCTTACATCTATAGCAGAAAGTTGATTATTACTCACTACTACTTTCCATAAATTCAGATTCTGTGAAATATCTATAGTCGCTAAATTATTACTCGTAGCATAAAGTATCTGAAGAGCACTAAAATCCTCTATGCCTGTTAGGTCAAAAATACCTAAGCTTGAAAGGTTTAGTGTAGTTATATTTTCAATATTGGCAGTGGGCACATAATTGTCCAGAGGAGGATTGTCATATCCCATATCTATTAATGCTTGTTCAAAAATATCATCAGGAACAAAAGTATTTTGTGCATAAGTTCCTAAACTAACTAATAGTACGATAAAAAGTATTTTTTTATTCATATATAAAAGTAATTACATTAGCATTAAAGCTAATGACATCATTAAATTAAAATTATAAAATTAAGATGGAGAGTTAGTTTGAAAAGCTACAAATGTAGGAAAATTACTTAATACAATATCATTTGACTAATATTCACTGATAATTTGGCATAGGTGTAAATATAAATCAAATTAAAAACCCACCCATTAAGGAAAACCATAAAAGCCGGCATTTTAACCGGGGAGAATATCAAATATAATATTTTTGCTATAGGCAAAAGACAACACTTAAACCAACCAAAATTCCAATTGTATAACTGTTCATTGACCTACCACGGGCCTACCGAAAAGTTGCCGTATAAAATTTGAAGTGAAGGAGCCAGTGGGATACTGACTATTTTTAATGTGTAAATTTTATGGAACTAGCCTTATACTAGCCTTTGCCTAGCTAAAACGTAGGGAAAGTGTAGCATTAAGGTAGCACGACCCCCTTGAACCATACTTTAGCTCAACCTGAACGTACCATTAAGTGAGATTAACTGTAGCATTAGGTAACTATGACTGTAGCCCTAACAGCCAGTTTTCCTATGAAAACTATGAATACACAAGTTGTAGTGGTGAAGGGCGAGAAACACGCACTGTTAATTAATTTTTCTTAAACTCATACTACTTTTTTGATTAATGCCTTTTTCTACTACTTTAGGTAATTGTTGGCAGTTCAATAAACAAAAGTGCAAGCTATTAGAGTGGGACTTTTATTGTACTAATTTTGGGCATCCAACAAATTTTGTACTTGCTCTTCTATATCAATTTTTATAAGCTCCCAAACTTTGCCTCTATAACAATTGGGAGTAAAATCGTCTTCTGCTATTGAAAAGTCTAAACAAGCCTTTAAAAGTTCTTGTCTTGTTGATCCATAGGGATTTCTTTGCGCATAGAATCCTAACATTTCCTCTAAAGTGAACTCATCAAGAAGCTCGTGGATGTCCCAAAAATCTTTTTTACGACCACTATTAGAAATAACTTCAAACTTCATTGCCGCAATTTCACCCTTTGATGCCAAACGTATATTGTCTTGCTCTAATAAAGGAAAAACAAAAGGTTCTGTATAATATATGTCCAATTTAACTGCATTATTTTCATCTTCGCCTACGAAATAAGACTTTCCAAAAACAACTTCACCCACAGAAGATGGATCTACATATGGAAAGGTTTCATTTAAAATTTCTTCCAAACGATTGAAATCTATACTACCATATACTGCATCGGTGAATAAATCAATATCTACCGATTCCCGGTGACCTTGCTGTAAACTTAGTGATGTGCCGCCTACCAATCTAAAACTATTAAATTCCTCAATAGTCATTAGTTTTATTAAGGAATCCCAAAGTAGTTTCGAAACTGTATTTAAATGTAAAGGCATTTAAAATTAAATAAGATTATAGGCTTCTGCATTCTTTTGAAATACAGCTAAACGGGAGTGCTTTATAGACTTAGCTATATTAGATACAGTAGCTTTACCATAATAATCTATAATTTCATTGATTTCTATATCATTCCCTCTTTCCAGTATTCTTTTTATAATAGCACGTTTGTTTTTATGCCAATCTATTTTATCAAAAGTGGTATCCCAAAATAGTACTTTTCTAATGTTGTTTAGGTTAGGTGCTCCTTTACTATTCTCAGCCAATTTAGTTTTTACTTCATAGCTTGCCTGTAACATCATAAAGTAATCATCTTCCGTCTGAAAATAATCTGCCAATTTAATGGACAGTTCGGGATTGATGCCTCTTCTTTGATTTATAATGGCACTGATGGTTTGCTTATGTTCATTTATAGCCAAAGCCAATTGAGAGCTTTTAATATTATTGCGCTTTATTTCACGTTCTAATATAAGCCCTGGATGTACTCCTTTTATTTTAGCTATTTTTGGTAACATAGGTTATTTGTACTACAAAAGTAAGAATAAGAAATTAGTAAACAAAACCGTTTACTAATTATTAACTATAATTAGAAATTCGAATATTCTACTTAACAATAAATTATCTATGAATTAGATAAATGAACTGGTTCTTAAATAACTAACTAATGAAATATGAAAGTAGCCTTAACCTAGCCTTTGGGTAGCATTAACGTAGCTTAAACCATACACTCGAGTAGCACTCGACCCCCTTGAACCATACATTAGCTCAACCCAAACCTACCATTAAGTGAGGTTAACTGTAGCCTTAGCTCACTTTAACTGTAGCCCCAGTAGCTGGTTTTGATCTGTAAATTTTATGAATATGCCATTTTTAGTACTCATAGTGGGGCGCCCATGCAATTAAGGGGTGAACTTTTTTTTAGGACGAGACATTTTGGAGGACACGGGCGAGACGCCCGCGCCAGCTCGGGGTTTTTAGTTATATTTTTATTTCGATAAAAGTGTTTCAATATGTTTCATTCAGAGTTTTTTTGTATTTCTGCTAACGAGCTGTATCCCGAAAGTTTGGGCTTATTTAACATGTTATGTACTGGGAATTTAATGTTAAATAGTACTAGTTTTCAGATTGGGGTTTCCGTACAAATGCAAACAGGCCCAAGCTGCTGGTGTAGGATACTTTGCATAAACTTTCATGTTAGCATTGAACATTGACTCCGATATGGTTAAGCCTACATCAAGAGATTTTAAAAATTCCGGTAGCCAGTACCGGGGAATGGTAACATCTAAAGCCCAATATGGGGCAATAACGGCCTCGTAGCCTTCAGATATAAATCTCTTGACCACTGAGGCAACATTATTTCTGAAAAACTCGGTTTTCATTGAGCCGGAATAGCACACAAAGAATATCAGAATTTTCCCTGGCCCAATAACCGAGTTAAGATTATATGTAGGCTGATTTACCTGAAATATTATTTGAGTTTCAGAAATGTTCTTCGCCCCATGAGAACAAACAATATTGATGTCGGCTGAAAGAGGTCTTACTAATTCTACTTGCTGGAATATTTCAAAGCCATTTTCTTGTAATGTGTTCTCAATACCACTATATAACCAGTTTAACTCTATATCTCCACTTTCAACTGGAATCCAAATAGATTTAGTGTAAGTTGCAGGTAATGGAGCAAGACAGTTTGTTTGAAGCAACCATTCTGTTGAAAGAACGTTGGTTACAGGAATATGCTTGGCTATGAAATCTCCATTTTTACTTAGAAATAGATTGTGAGGATATTTGGACAACTCCATGTCTTTTACAATGTAAAGTTCCTGTGTCTTTTCAGAAATGGGTAATTTGGCAATACTTAGTTTCTTCGTAACCTCATTTTCTTCTAGTTTAAATTCTTCAGGGGATATCTGCCTTACCCCTCCTTTATCTTTTACTGTATCATCAAAAGTAAGATCACTGAAATAATCATTATTAATTAATTGTTTGAACACATCATAATTCCAGCCGTTTAATGTTGAAAAGGAGTATTCGCTGTTATATAGTTGAAGGTGATATAATTTCCCTTCTGAAAATGCCAGCCAGCTCATGGATATGTTTGGGCTAACAGGTAATTCTTTTATAAATTCATCACTGTCATCGTAAAGTGTTTCTAGGCTGTCAACATTTACTTCTGGCAATATCAAGGGGACAAGCTCTTTCGATTCTTTTTGCTTGAATAGTATGCTATAATCAGATTTTAGCATCATTGATAGTAAAAATGCGGATGCATCCTGTTTCTTTGTACTATATTCAATTAGGCGACTTGAAATCCTAATCGCAATTTCATTATCATAAACAAAGTCAGTAGCATTTCGTGTTTCATTTAGTTTAACAAGCGATTCTTTTAAATGTTTTTTGAGGTCTACGGAATTTGCTTGGATAATATCCTTATATTTTTTCACAGTATCTGCTGGAACAATTATTTCAAAGATGCCAAGGAAAAAACCAAAGCCAGAAGAACTAAAATCCGCCGTTGTATAAAGTCTTCTTACATTGTACAACGTCAAGAGCCACGGCAACGCTTCATTCACTCCACCGGCTAGTATTTCTTCTCTTTCCTTGTGCAAGCAATCCAATAGCTTCGAAGGCAACGAAGGCTCCATCATCATCAACAATACGGTAAAATAACTGTGGTCGAGTGATCTCCTTTCATAGTCAAGGAAGTTTAATTCAACGGGAATTTCACTATATATCTTTGCTGCCAATGGGTAGAGCTTTACATTTCTAAAAAATTTTATGCCTTGCCAAATGACTTCCTTTACAAATTTTTCGGAATACGGAGGCTTCTTTATCAGAATACAGGTTAGACTAAGATTAGCATAAAGTAAAGAGGCATGGATACTGCCAACATTTGAATACAAGCGGAATGAATTAAAATAACCTATTTCCGAGACGCCATCGTTATAAGACGATTTTATCACTTCTTCTCCTATATCACGTCCTGCCTGATAATACTCTGAAGAGGTTAACCTATCCATAAACATTCCTGTTGCATGGTAAAATAATTCTGCATTGTTAAGTGAGACCAATAATTGCCTTAAAAAGATAAGCTGCATCATGGTAACATCAACTATATCTTTATTCCAATTCAATTGCTTGGAATCAGTTTGAAGTTTACTTATAATAAGAGCCGCAATTTTTCTTTTGTCCTCATCAGATAGCGTTGAAATATCAAAGTTTTCTTCCGACAGTCTTTGCTGATTATTTGTTGAATAAGATGCTTCAAAAATCGGCTTCATCTTTTCAAGTGTATCATCATCCGCATCATGATCCATTATTGACAGGTCAAAAAAGCTGAAGTCTCTCGTGTCCATAAGCTGTTCATACAACTCAAAGAACAATAGAATTGAATAAGAAACTGAATTTTCGCTATTGGATTCCAAACTTGATAAAAACTTTGGTATATGCTTCCTGTACTCAGAATAATTAGTAGCCATACCAGATAGGATTTCCCGATATAATCTTTTTAGCTCATTTTCATGGCTGTGGTGACTGTTAAGTCGCTCATCGGTCATTTTGAAATGAAAGTCTTGTACTATTTTCTCATCCATTTAGCTCGCACATAACTTATTCATACTCCGAATTTAAGTGGGTTTAACTCTCCAAAGGTTGGTTCTGCACAAGTTATTAAATTTTTTCTTTGAATAGTTTCCAAATATAAAACAAACTCAAACCCACCCATTACGGAAAACCGCAAGAGTATACTTTTAAATTGGGGAGAATACCAAATACAACTATTTTGTTGTTTTCAAAAGCCTGTGAAGAGAATTACAAATGCAACATTAAATAGGCACGCTTTCTAAAAGCGCGTCAGTGGGGTTCTGCCTCAAGTTGACCCTCAATTTTTTGAACTTGGAATCAATACTCATAAATTAATTATTGATTATAATCGGGAACAGGAACTATGATAATTGCAATGAGCGGCCATATTATGATGAAATTTTTGAATGAGGGGATTAGTGCTTTTTCATAGGATGCGTGTTAGCTTTTTTTTCCTTCAATCCTAAATGTAAAATCCATTATTCTCTCATTTTGTATTATAGTTTTTTCTGTTAAGTTATTAACGAGATTTTCAAGAGAGTTATAGTACTTATTTATAATCAAAATATTAGTTAAAGTTTCTTTATTGTTTTTATTTGCGTGCTTTAACATTAAGGGATGTTTTGAAAAATCTTCATTCATGTATTCATTACAAAAGTTTTTGAAAATTGAAGAAAGACTTAAATCGATATTTATTAAATGAATAAACTCTGAGTAAGCCCGTTCTAGATCGTCTATTTTTACTGAATGTCCATCGATTGCCTCAAAGTGTTTGACAATAATTGACCTAATGTGTGGAATAATTAATTTTCTATAATAATCTAAGTCAGGTTCTTCTGCAAGTAATTCGATAAGATTATAATTTTTAGAGAAAAAAGAGTCCAAGAAACTATATACTTCTGATTTAGTTGAAGAGTCTAATTTTTGAATTTGTCTAACTGCAAAATATTCTTGTAAACTCCTATGGGCAAAAGTATAATAGTTTCCATCGTTAAACCAAATGCATACATTTTCGAGTGCATCTTTTGTGAATAACGAGCTATCTATATCCAGAACCGAGTATTTCCTTTTAACCTCACTTAAGATTTGCCTAATATCGTTAATCGAAAATTCATAAAGATTTTGAAAATAACTAATGAATGAAAACAGTTCTATTACTATACGAAATTCATCTTCAGACAATTTTGAATAAAATTCTGTAGTGAAGTTAACTTTTGTAATGCTGTTATGCTTTTCATATAGCGTTTGAAAGACTTTTTCATAGAATAATGATTTTTTCTTAGGGAGAGTGGGATGATACTCAAATGTTATAATGAATAAAGATAATAGCAAAGGATTTTGAAGGAATGTCAAGTAAGAGGAATTTTCTTTCTTGGACTTTTCTTTGATAATTCTTTCTTGAACAAAAGTGTTGCCATTTAATAATTTTCGAATTAATTCATCTTGTTCATTCTCATCTAATCCTTTAATTTGGTAATTTGTAAAGGATTTCAGTGATTCTATGTTAGTATATGGCCTAGAAGTTATTAAGAAATAATTTTTACTATATTTTTCAGTAAACTTTCGAATGAGAGATGTTGCTTTTAATAAGGAGTTTTTACTAAGCTCATCATAACCATCAAGTATGAAAAGGAAACCTCCATTGAATAATGCATTATCAACAATATTTTGTTTATTACTTATTTTGTAGTAATCAAAGACTTCAACCGAAATGTATTTAATCAAATCCCCTAAATAATCTGTGCGATTTAACTCTCTAAGTTCAATTAATATTGGGATACCAAAATTTGACTTAATAGCATCTACAATCAAATGCTTAACTAGTGTTGATTTTCCACTTCCAGCCGTTCCAATAACCGTTATATTTTTAGATTCTTTAAATAATTTTGAACAGGTTTCAGTCTTAATGGTATTAATTTCCTCATATTTCCTATAAGTGTATGTTTCAAGATTCAAGGGAATATAAAACTCATATAATGGGACTGGCTTTGATCTATGAAAAAAAGACTTAGTTAGTATATTGTCTTTATAAAGCTGTATTTGGTATTCCAGAATTCTATTAGTTGCTGCGTTTATTAAATGGTCAGTTAGTCCTCCAAGTGTCTGCCTTAGAATTCCACTAATAAATGATTCGGTTTCTTCTTTAAAAAATTTTTCCATCTTTTAGTATGCTTTATTCTAAAATAAGCTATAACTGGTAGCCCCGGCATTATATTAGGTATATCCCTCAAATGGTTTGACTAAGCACAAGTTATTAAAAATTTTTCAATGCATAGTTTTCAAATATTAAACTAAACGCAAACCAACCCATTACGGAAAACCGTAAGGATGGGTTTTATACTGGGGAGAATATCAAATATATCTATTTTGGCGGTTTAAAAACAGGAAATTATTTTCCCAATGCAATAACAAATATTATCGCTTTCCAAAAGCGCGCCAGAGGGGTTGCTCAGTATTTTTTCTTTAGAAACTTAATAAATCTGGTTGCAATTTCTTTATTCATTCTCAAGCTATATAATTCAGCTATATTCTCTAATCTGCCATCATCGAATTCATATAAGTTTTTATAAATTTCTGTAGAAAGAGCTTCCAAATATTTCATTGGGCAAGTTTTAATTCTGTTAAAGAACGCTGAAAGTTCATAATGTCCCATGTATTCCAGTTTTGAGAATTCGGAAATGCTTTTTATTTTACTATCAATATTTTTTGTAGAATGCTTAATGGAATTATTTACTTTGCGTAAATCATTGATTTCTTGGTATGAGTTTAATTCTGAATACTTAATATTTTTAGATTTTAAGAAATCTGTGATTGTCTCCCATTTATAAAATTCTTTGGTGTCAATTCCGTATGCTGCTCCGACTAATCGCTTAATATTAATTTCAAAATCTTTGTAAGCGTAGACGACGTTCATTTCAGATAATGCCAATAGCTTTTCTTCTAAATAATAAGTATCAAGATGATAAATTTCTTGGCGATTTTCCTCTTTTCCTTGGAATTCTAAAAATTCAGTGATTTCTTCACTCAAATCGGATTGGAGACTTTTTACTAATTCATTGACAGCATCGTTAAAACTATTTTCCTTGAGATTATGGACAAATAATTCCAAACCAATTTTATTCCTTTCCCTTATATCATCAATACTATTCGGATTAAACTCTTCGTCCATATTTTTTTGCTTGCTCACGAAGTTATTATATAAGATTCGTTGCGTGTCTAGGAATCTAATTTAGCAAATACAAACCGAATAGAAAATCTTAAATCAAGCAATTAATAGGTTGTTGGCAACCGTATTCAATTTATTCTTTATCCATTATGTTCAAATCATAATAATATTCTTTCCCGCAAGAACACTCTTCTATCAACTCAGGATCGTAGAAATTAACAAAATTCCTTACGGCCAAAATGGCCAAAGTATAATCAAACTTTATGAGTCTTCTGTAAAGATCTTTATATTTTGTGTTTGTTTTTTCGGGCGAAGGTTTTAAATGAATTATATCATTTCTTAAGCCAATTATTCGTCGAATTATGTTGTCATCTTTTCTGTTAACTCTTTTAAATTTATCTTTCTTTATTTCTGGAATTATAGTATTAATTTTGTAATCAAGAGATAATTTCTTTATAGGTTCTCCATTTTTATCAATTGGATTATAATCCTCTGGAATTATGCTATTAGCATAGGTTTCAATTGTGGCTTGTAGATTTATAATACAGTTAGTAGCTAGCTGAAAGAAGTTCCCAAACTTTTTTGGGTCGACCAGCTTTCCATGATTCTTTAGAGTAGGAGAATCTTCTATCAATGATTTTTGACTTGAAACCAAATTTTTATGTGTCATTACCGCATTTGAGTAAAAAATTGTAACAGGATTTAACTCTGGTAAAACAATTTTTTTTCCGAAATGAAAGACATCAAAACCAAAAACAATATTGTCTTCAAATAATATCATTACGTCATAACCATATTCATCTGTAGTTTTTTTAGAGTTTTGAACTTCAGTTGCTATTTTTTGACTCTCCTCAGGTATTTCAACTCCTTTAATTATTTCAGAAGGATTAAAGTCAATATCAATATTCGTTGTTGGTTTTAATTTGATATGTGTTAAATGCATTTAGAAGGTTTGTGTTTATTGTTGCCGACTTGTTTATACTACCAACTTTTTTGGTTCTAACCTTTAATCTGCTAGACTATACCCAATTTATTAAAAGTTTTCCTTTGAATTACTACCAAATATAAAACAAACACAAGCCCACTCTTACGGAAAACCGTAACAATGGGCTTTAAATCGGGGAGAATACCAAATATAAAGATTTTTATTAAATAGAACAGCTATCTATTTCATTTTTAGAAGATACCCAAAAACAAAGCCGCTCAATGCGGCTTATATTGCTAAGATTTTTAAAAATTATGGGGGTGCGCAACGCTTACCATTGTTAGGCAATTTTTTTTATTTATCAATATCCTTTAGTTCAAATGTTTCAGCTCCTTCCTCAACAAGACAATGCTTTTCATTTGAGAGTTGAAAATTATTTTCTCCATCTTCTCCAACTATTTTAGTCAACTTACATTGCAGGACTTTTGTCAATTTCAATTTATTCATACCTCTTGGATGGATTGCAACACACAGACCATAGCCATTTGATTGAACGCTTGGATAAACGACTCCGTCATATGCAGAAGTTTTGGTGAAAATTTCAGTAAACTTCGCTGAGATTAAGTACTCGTGATTATTTCCACCCGAAACATATTTAGAAAATTCCGCTGACAAAAATTTGAGACATTTAATTGTGTTCTCCCTAACATCTTCGGGCATTTCATTTAAAAACTCAACATATTTATTTTTCAAACTATCCAGATAAGGATGCTCATACTCAATCGTTGGGTCAATAATAGTAGCTAAAGAAATATCTTCAGTTACTTCCCAATTTCCAAAAGTCAAACGGCTCCAACCTTCAATTACATCAGAGTTTCTCATTAAACTAGAAATCTCCGAAGCACCAACAATTCTTGGATACTTCATTTCTTCTTTTTCAAAATCCTCTTCTGAAATTACTGCACCGTAAAACATTGTGTTTTTGGGTGTACTCGCTCTTAAATAATTAGAATTGAATTTAGCGGGTTTATATGAAATCCGTGAAACTGTCATAAATTCTGGTTCTTCTTTTGTATTGTTGACAGCTCGTTCTATTTGCTTTGAAAACTGTCCTTCGGGTGTCTTATGATAATCGGTCAGCATAATACCTAGAGGTCCTAAACTTGTAAGTAATCTGTCTAATTCCGCGATCGGATATTCACTTAAATCAAGTTCTTTTAATTGGTCAATAGCGTGCATTTTAAGTCTTGGTATTAAATGTTGCCTAACTTTTTTATATCTTAAACTTTATTGAGTTTATCCTTTCAATTTGTTTGACTAAGCCCAAGTTTTAATATTATTTCCTTCGCATAATTTTACAAATGTAAATGAAACGCAAACCCACCCATTACGGAAAACCGTAAGAGTGGGCTTTTTAATTGGGGAGATTACCAAATATATTAATTTCTACTAAATGAAAGAGGTATCTATTTATTTTTCAGCCAATAAATGAACTGACTAAATAGAAATTATAAGTCCTATTTATCTATATTATGATTTGAAATGTAGGTCACTGACGCCTCTGAATCATGATTCATACATTGAAGTTATAATTTTCATAGCCTCATTTTTAGCAATTTCTTCATCTTCAAAATTTCGGGAATAAAAATAGAATAAAGCAATTCCGAATTTCGGAAGTTCCAAAAAAATGAAATCATTTAAATGATGAAAGAAATAGAAGCTTTCATTTTTTGATTTAAAAATCACAAGTGAATTTTCATTCTTAACTTTTGATTTTTGCGTAACTCTTTTTTGAGCAAGTCTGATTTGAGCTATTGCTTTATTTGGAGAATAATCAATGTCTTCTCTCATTATTGAGATTGGAATATCTCGTAAATACTCTATATATTGAGAAGATTTTGCTTTTAGAAATTTTCGGCGAATTGTAAGTAATTGAAACTTATATTCAATAATTTCTAACCAACGAATAATATTTTGAATTTCTTCAGAGTTAAAATATTCTCTTGATAAATTGATGTTATTAAATAAAGAAATTATATATTTTTCAATATTTCCTAGTAAATTATTATTGCAGTTTGCACAAACAGGAATTGTAGTTTTAATATAAGCTTGTTCACTGCCGTTTATTTCACTTATAAAAAATCTTTTAGGACAGTTTTCAAATGTCCATTTTGGTAACACATGTTCTTTTGTCAAGAGACTTCCATCAGCACAGAATATGCAAATTTCTGTCTTAGATTTTTCCCTTAAACTTATTTTAGGCACATGTCGATTTAAAACATCACCAATTATTGTTTTTGAGTTTTGCCTGAGTTTGACACGAAGTTCTTTAAATTTTTGATCAATGCTCATATCAATTATTAAAAAAGTTCATAATCAAAAATTCACCTAAAATTATTATAGTTTTTCAGGAAAACCTTTTTTATTATCAAACCTCATTTTTATATCTACTTATATCAAAATTAAAATTACACAATTGCATAGGATGAACATTTAGAGCTTGCGCGAACTTTAATAAGGTACTTATTGTCATATTAATTTTCCCCTGTTCATATCTACTTATTTCAGAGTTCTCAATGCCAGTCAGAAAACTCAAGTCATTCTGCGTTTGGTTATTTTTATCTCTAAATTCTGTAATCTTCTTTCCAATTCCTTTCAAAAAATCGCTATTGATATTCATATTAAAATTTGTTTCAAAGCAATTTCTTTTTATTCCTATAAAATTTTATTGGGATATATCCCAACTTTTATAAATTATTACTATATTTGTCTTAATAACATATATTTGCGATTCTTCTAACAGCAAAATATTAGAAGCATTCGCTTTGAATCTCGCTTTTGAAAACTGGTAATTTTTATGCAACGAGGTGATAAGCAAGGATGCTCACGTCCCGGGCGTGGGCTCTCTTATCGTTGCAAGGTATACCAGTACCCCAAAAGCGGTAAGTTGAGTTCCGCGCCCTTTTGTATTGGGCTTGGTCGGTTTTTTCTTCTCAACTTTCTTTTAAAGCGTTTTTTCGGTTTTGTTTATGATGTTTCGCGACTATGGTAGTGAGTAGTTAGTATTGAGTATTGAGCGCTTCACGGCTCACGCTTCACGCTTCACCCCTCACCACCAAAAAAAATGACCCGCTCCCAGTTTTCGACGACCACGGAGCAGGCCAGTAGTTAATCTAATATTCAAACTTAACTGATGCAAAATTATGAAAAATAAGTATAGGGGCTACTATGTCCTACCCTTATCTTTTGCTCTATTCTGGGCATTAAGTACTCACCTAACCTCACAAAATGGCTCCCCTCCTATCTCGGGCATTGTTAGCGATGCCAATGGACCGCTTGGGGGAGTAAATATTATTGTGAAAAACACCTCACGCGGAACGCAGAGTGATCTTGAGGGATATTATACAATTGCCGCCGAAAGATCGGACACGTTAGTGTTTAGCTATCTGGGGTATAAGAGTCAAGAAGTTCCAGTTGGCAGTCGCAGTGGCAGTGTTTTGAATATTACCCTGGAGGCTGATGCTACTGCTTTGGATGCTGTGGTTATTAATGCGGGGTATTATACTACAACAGACAAAGAAGGCACCGGAAGTATAGCACGCGTTACCGCTGCTGAAATAGACAAACAACCCATCAATAATCCATTGGAGGCATTACAGGGAAGGGTAACGGGTGTAGATGTAATCCAAAATTCCGGAACGCCCGGCGGTGGTTTTAAAGTGCGCATACGGGGCCAAAACAGTTTGATGGCCGGGAATGAACCTTTATATATAATTGATGGCGTGCCTTATGATACGCAAAGCTTGGGTTCCGGAAATACCTCGGGAGGGATTATCCCTGGCGCAGATATAAGTCCTTTAAATGCAATTAACCCTGAGAGCATTGCGTCCATTGAAATTCTCAAGGATGCGGATGCTACCGCTATCTATGGTTCCCGTGGAGCGAATGGAGTAATCCTAATAACTACAAAAAAAGGAAGTGAAGGCAAGACAAAAGTAGCAATAAGCAGTAGCACGGGAATAGCCCATATAAATAGAAAGGCTAAACTTTTAAATACTGAGCAATATCTGGAAATGCGCCGAGAGGCCTTTGCCAATGACGGCATTACCGAGTATCCAGTTTGGACATACGACGTAAACGGCACTTGGGATATGAATCGCTATACCGACTGGCAAAAGGAATTGATTGGTGGTACGGCCAATTCCCGGAAATTATTTGCACAAGTTTCTGGAGGCTCTTCCAATACACAATTCCTCCTTAGTGGTCAATACCAAGAGGAAACCACCGTATTTCCAGCCGATTATAATTATGATCGAATTACAGTAAACACTAATTTAAACCATCAAAGCAAAAATGAGCGGTTTAATATAGTGTTCACGGCCGCATATGCCTTGGAAAAGAATTTTTTACCGAACAGGGACTTTTCTTCTGATGCCCTGAGTCTTTCCCCAAATGCTCCTACCCTTTATGACGACGAAGGAAATCTTAATTGGGAGAACAGCACGTGGACCAATCCATTGGCAAGTGCAGAAAGTATATACACTGAAAATTCCAATAATCTCATATCAAATACGGTCGCCTCCTATGCATTTTTAGAACATTTAGAATTTAAAGTGAATGTGGGATATGGATTATCCCATTTAAACGGAGTAACCACTACTCCCCATACTACTTTTGATCCCGCCTATGGACTAGACAGTGGCGCATCCATGCTAACCACGAGTGACGGGAAACGAACTTACTGGATAAGCGAACCCCAACTAAGATGGAATAAATCTGGGATTATGAGCGAATGGGATATTTTAATTGGCATGACTTTTCAGGAAAGCAACACTGAGCAGGGCAGCATTATTGGGATAGGTTTTCCGACCAATCAATTCATAAATAATATGAGCGCCGCCGGTACTTTGATAGTGTTGGATGAAAATAAAACCAATTATAAGTACCATTCCATTTTTGGGAGAATCAATTACAATTATAATAAAAGACTGTATCTAAATGCCACCGGCAGACGTGATGGTTCCAGCCGATTCGGCCCCAATAATAAATATGGCAATTTCGGTGCTCTTGGCGCCGCGTGGGTTTTTACTGAAGGAAAGGAAATACAGTGGATAAACTTTGGAAAACTGAGGGGCAGTTACGGTATTGCCGGCAACGACCAAATAGGTGATTATCAATATCTCCAGACCTACAGCCTTCAAGATTATCCGTATGATGGCAATATAGGGTTGTTACCTGCACGCCTTTACAATCCAAACTTTAAATGGGAAAAAATTCTAAAACGCGAGGTAGCCATAGAGATGGGCTTGTGGGAGGGGAAAATCAATTTTTCTGCAGCCTATTACAATAACCGTTCGTCCAATCAATTGGTAAACTATTCCTTACCGGGCACCACAGGTTTCACTAGTATTCAATCCAACCTGGATGCCGTGGTTGAAAACTCAGGATTTGAATTTGAATTGAATGCAATAATTGGGCATAGGGACAATTTTTCATGGTCCAGTTCCATCAATTTTTCATTGCCACGCAACAAACTACTCAAATTTCCGGGCCTAGAAAACTCAACCTACGTTAATAGGTATGTTATCGGAGAACCACTAAATATGGTGAAGCTCTATGAATTACAAGGAGTTGACCCAGAAACTGGAATTTTCGAATTTACAGATTTTGATGGCGATGGGGTTATAAGTAGTGATAAGGACAAACAGTACGCTATAGATCTGACCCCAAAATTCTATGGCGGGCTTTCGAATACCTTGCAATATAAAGAATGGTCATTGAATTTTCTCTTCCAGTTCGCCAAGAAAAAAGGGTACAACCAATACCGTTTCACTTCCCCTCCAGGCACCTTATCAAATCAAAGCGTAAGCGTTTTGGATCGGTGGCAAAAGCCGGGAGACCAAGCGGCCATGCAGCGATTTACCACGGGAGAAAACCCTGAGGCATATTTGGCATATTCACAGTTTATACAAAGTAACGGAGTGATATCTGATGCTTCCTTCCTTAGGTTACGCTCCTTGGAACTTGCCTATAAATTGACGGTCAATAAGAACACCGGTTCTGCCTGTCGCATTTTTCTGCAGGGTCTCAATCTGCTAACCTTTACCAATTTTGAAGGTGGGGATCCCGAGCAACTTAAGAGTTTTATTCCGCCCCTTCGGAGAATCACTTTTGGGGCACAATTTTATTTATAATTAAAAAAGAGACCAATGAAAACTATATTCAAACAAGTTAATAGGAAATTTATTTACCTGCTTATTGTCCCACTCTTTTTAATGGGATGTGAGGATTTTTTAGAAGTGAATGAACCCTTCGGCCAAATAAACACTCCCGAAGTTTTTGAGGATGAATTTACGGCTAATGCCGCTGTTACCTCCCTTTATGCAAAATTGAGGGATGAAGTATTACTAACAGGCAATACCCAAGGTCTCGGCGCCCTAATGGGTGTTTATTCAGACGAATTGGACTTCTATGGATCGGGAGTGGAGCCAATGAACAGTTTATATCAGCATTATGTCTTTTCTGATGATCCAATAATTGAAGGAATATGGAATGGTTCATATTCGCTCATTCATTCGGGAAATGCCGTTCTGGAAAGTCTGGATAAATCTGATAAGCTTAGCCTTGAAACCAAGGAGCAACTGCGCGGGGAGACACTTTTTATCAGGGGATTGACCTATTTTTATCTGGTACAGCTTTTTGGTGATATACCATATGCCACGACCACGGACTATAAGACAAACAGTATTCTTTCCCGAATGTCCGCTTCAAAAGTTTATGACAACATAGTCAACGATTTAATAGAGGCCAAAGCGTTATTACCTACAAATTATATTTCAGGCGAACGTGTCCGTGCCAACGAATTTGTTGTGGCCGCTCTACTCGCAAGAATTTATTTATATAGAGAACAATGGGAATTGGCAGCTTTGGAAGCAACATCATTAATCAGCAATACCACATTATTCGATTTGGATATAGAAGTTGCGAATGTATTTTTAAGGGAAAGCACCTCTGCCATACTTCAGTTTAAGCCAAAATCGGAAGGGGAAAATAGCCAGGAAGCTTCCATATTCCTTTTTGAGTCCGGCCCTCCTCCTTTGGTATCGTTAAACCCAAAAATATATGAGAGCATGGAACCTAATGATCTAAGAGAGGAAAATTGGATTGGTATTGTTACAGACGGAAACCAGACATGGTATTACCCAAACAAATATAAGATTGAAGCCAATACAGGCACAAGCATTGAATATTCTGTGGTTTTACGACTAGCGGAACAATATTTAATACGCGCAGAGGCACGGTTGAAACTTGGCAACTTTTCCGGCGCATTGGAAGACCTCAACCACGTTCGCAACAGGGCCGGTATAATGGATTTTGAAGGGACCACTGAAAATGGAATTATGGATTCCATTATTTTAGAACGTTACCATGAGCTCTTTTCTGAGTTCGGTCACAGATGGTTTGATCTTAAAAGATTTGACCTTACCAATGAAGTCCTTTCGCCCATAAAACCGGGTTGGAAGCCAACGGATTTATTATTGCCGATTCCAGAGAATGAGCTGTTAATGAACCCAAATCTAGTACAAAACCCAGGGTATTAAAATCAATAATTATGAATTTAAACAGACTAGGCCATAAAATTGAAATGGTCCTTTTAATACCAACCTTCCTTTCAATAGTGTTTATTGAAGCTTTAGGAGCCCAGGTATCCCAAAGACTTCAATATTCGCCTGAACTTAATTCACAGTGGAGTAAGGGGACCAGTATTCAAAGTATATCCGATAATGGGGAATGGGTCGCCTTTTCAGAATTCTTTTCTGAAAACGAACAATGTTTATGGGTAATGGCTTCTAATGGATCCAAAAAGTTTAAGCTTCCTGATAGTGATTATTTAAATTTTTCCTTGAATAATGAGTGGTTTGCCGGTATAACCAAGAGGAATGAATTACTACTTATCAATTTAAAAAATTTTCAGGAAAAAAGATATTCCAATATACTATCCTATAGTTTTTCCAGTGACGGAACTTATTTGGCAATGATCCAACAAACTGGAGCACAGGACAAGGAATTATTGTTATTAAACCTAAGCAACGAAGGAATAGAGTATTTTTCCAATCTTGAAACCTTTAGATGGCATCCCATAAAAAATCAACTTTTTATGGTGATAAAAAAACCAGAAAACACTCAATTAATTCAACACGATGCTATTAAACTCCACAATGAGAAGTTACTTATTGAGAGTTCTGGATCTATTGAAAATTTAGATATAAGCGCTTCCGGAAATTCCCTAATATTTCAAAGTACCCAGGAAGGTATTATTTATTTATATCACTACAACTTGGTTGAAGACAACTTGAAAGTATTAAGTGAAAAAACCATTTTAGAAAATTATTCTGGTTATACCCTCAGTACAAGAAAATGCTACATTACAGATAATGATAGTAAAGTTCTTTTTTATATAAAAAAAACCGACCCGCAATACAAAGAATTGGATGCGAATGTCCAAAAATGGAAGTCGACTGATCCCTGGATTGAACCCAGAATGCAGATGTATCGTGAGAATGAGGCAAATTATTTGTTGAGCGCATGGTTTCCTGTAAACGGAAAAGTCTCGCCTATTGAAACAGAAAAACTTCCCTCATCTGCTTTGGATAAAGACCATGAGTTTGCTCTAGTTTACGATCAATTGAAGTATGAACCCTTATATAAGTTTTATTCCAATGTGGATTTGTTCTGGAAAAATATTCAAACAGGCGGCACGACCTTGGTCTCTAAAGACCAATATATGAATAATAATTTCGTGGTTATCTCCCCAAATGGACAACATATATCCTATTTTAAAAATAATGATTGGTGGCTTTATACAAGCTTCAATGGACGCACTCTCAATCTCACCAGTGACTTAGAGGAAAACTTTGAAAATAGGGAAAACAATTCTCCATGGGGGAATCCTGGATGGTTGAAAGATAGCGAAAGATTGATTTTTTACGACGAATTTGACATTTGGTTAATGAGTTCGGACGGAAAAAGTAAAAAAAGAATAACCAAAGGTCGGGAGACAAATAAGACTTACAGAATACTAAAAAATCAAGCACAGGATTTTAAAAATTCCCTTGAGATAAATCCTATATTTCCAACTCAAGTTTACAGTTTGACTAATGGAATAGCATTAACCGTTTTTGACAATGAAACCTATAAAAGCGGCATTGCAATATGGAAGGACAATCAGGAAGTCAAGCCCCTTTTTTGGGTTGAAGGAAAAATGGACCAAACATTTATCGACGCTTCCGCAGGAAAAATATTTTATAGACAACAACGCTTTGACCACCCAATTACCATAAATAGTTTTGATTTAAAGAAAAAGAAATCACACCTCATATATCAAACAAACAAAGAACTACTGCAGTATGATCTGGGTACTTCAGAATTTATAGATTACACACTAAGCGATGGAACCGGATTGCGTGGTTGTTTAATATACCCCGCCAACTACAATCCTCAGAAAAAATATCCAATGATTGTCAAAATATATGAAAGGGAGTCCCGTAATATAAACAAGTTCGAGCCCCCATCGGATTTTATGGATGTTGGCTTTAATTTAATGAACTTTATTTTGAATGATTATTTTGTGCTATTACCCGATATTTCGTACGCTATTGGAAATCCGGGAATTTCAGCATTCAATTCTGTTACCGCCGCCGTTACGGAGGTTCTTAAAAAGGAAAAGATTGATAAAAGGAGGATTGGACTGATAGGGCACTCTTTTGGTGGATATGAAACAGCATTCATTGTAACCCAGACCGATTTGTTTGCGGCTGCCGTAGCAGGAGCTCCTGTTACAGATTTTGTCAACTATTATCATGATGTTAATTGGGAATGGAATCTTACGCAAATGTGGCGAATTGAAAACCAACAATTCCGGATGGGTGGCTCGTTTTATAGTATGAAAGAGAATTATTATGCGAATTCCCCTCTTACCAATGTAGAGCGAATAACCACACCCCTATTGCTTTGGACCGGGAAAATGGATACAAATATTAATTGGAACCAAAGTGTGAATATGTTTTTAGCTTTAAAGAGATTGGGAAAGGAATCAGAGTTACTGTTATATGAGGATGAGGCTCATACACTATTAAAAAAGGAAAACCAAATACATTTAACCAGTAAAATCTATCAGTGGATGGAAACATATTTAAAAGAATGAAAAAACAAAAAGGTTTCCCGATTAAAAACCGGGAAACCTCCCCTGTCTGTCAGGGCATCAACTCATACAAAAATGTATGGCAGTTACTACCGTTTTTAAACCGGGTCACGTTTTTGGTGCCATATTGGCAAACAACACTACCAGTGATGTCACAGTTTACGGATACAGGTTGGCAAGTGCCTTGAATATAGCCTGTAATTAAAGTGTCCTCCTCTATTGGGTCACTTTTTTCAGTAGCAAAAGCAAACACTATTGCCAGTAAAAATGCCATCAGGGGCATACCGAATTTTAAAATTTTTGTTTTCATTTTAATAAAATTTAAATTTAATTAGCGACCTACTTTTTTCTACAGGTGTTCGGTCTTATTCCTGATACTGGCCAGTATGTGTTGTGTTAGAGCCAGAGTTAAAATACTCTGGCTTTAACTTGTAAATCCATATTCTTCCATCAACAAGAGCGACGAAATAATTCTTGTCAATACGCATGCCATCTATTTTTTTATGGGGCTGATGACCAAGATAAAAACTGAATTCATAGGTATTGTCCATTATATTATAAACATCGATGATTGCTGCGGAATCCAGTGCCGTCTTATCTTCGTAGCGACCTAAACGATCGCTATTTATATATAAATAGTCGCCAAAGGTTGCGGAATACCTATTGACTAAAATAGAAGTCCCTCCCTTTTTAAATTTATCAAGCCTGCTATAATGGGCGATATCCAAAACGGCCTTGCTTATGGTGTCAATTGTTTTTCCTGAGAACTTATAATTAAGGTTTTCATCTGTTACCTCGTAGCTATTGCGATAAAAATAGATATAGAGAAACAGTCTGTGTTCTCCATTCCAAAGCAGTAAACCATCAGTATCAAAAATTCCATCCATTTGTTTTATTAGAATGCCATCATTATAAATTAAACTGTCTTCTAAGGATGATTTGGTTAATAGGCCTAAGGTAGTGCTTGAGGTAGTACTCGAAATTGTTGTAAGTCCGACTCTGGTGGAATCTGATATTTCAAATTGCTTAAAATGTGCTTCATCGTAGCTAAATACTGAAGCATCCCAATCTTTAAGGTTACCTCTAAATATTACAGGAACAGTACCATCCCCAACAAAAAAATATGGTGGTTCAACCAGTATTCGCACGCGCCTGTAAGGAAGTTCCATATCACTTATTGAAACCGGAAAATCTTCCGAAGCGCCAAGGTGTGTGGTAAGTGTTTTTAAATAAAGAGGATTTTGGTAATTACCGAGGTATATTATATTCTTTTTAAAGCCCGCTATATAGAAATTTTTTGAACCCAACTCATAGTTACCAATGTATTCCAAGGCATTGGGAATGTACTTTCTCTGAAAAGCTTCATTCCGAAATATTTTTTTCTCCGAAAAGGCAAAAACCATGGTGAGAAAGCCAACTCCAATGATTGTTAGTATTGCAAGGAGCAGAAGTTTCATTTTATTTGTCCAATTTCCTGATAAAAGGATTGCAGTTCCCGCCAATACAATGAAAACGATATTAAAAATTAAGTGCTGTGTCCAGTTAAGTTTTTCAATAATGCCTCCGCAAGAACAAGGAATGAAGTCAGAGAAATTAAGGATAATGACAATATAGGCCGTAAACATAATCATTAAAGTAAAGGAGGCATAAAAGCCAAAATTTCGAAACGAAGAAGTTATTAATAGGAGTGAAATGATTATTTCGAGACTTGGAACGATCCATACAACAATACCCGCGTAAGCACCAAGAAAAGGCGATTGGGCAATTTGCAGCGTAAAAGTTTCATAATCCAAAAGTTTACTGATTGCCGCATACACAAACAAAACAATAAATAGAAGACTAATTACATTTAGTGTTAATTCCCTATATTTTTTATTGAATATCATATCGTTTGATTTGATATGATAAAATTCTGCATAAAAATTTCAGGAAAATGAAAATAAACTTATCCTAGCGGTATTATTTTCAGTCAAGGGAAAAAATCACGGATTTTCAGCGGAAAATTTCTTTCGAAGCTGTTTTGGTGTATAGCCAAATTCATTCTTAAAAGTGGCAGAAAAGGAAGGAACGCTTTTAAAACCGCATAACTGGGTAATTTTTTTGAAGGTAATAGTACTGCCCTCAACCAACATTTTAGCTCTTCGCAATCGCTCATTCCTTATAAAGTAAAAAACGCTAGTCCCATAAAGTTCCTTAAAACCATATTTAATCTTGAAGGTATTGGTGCCAAACTCGCGGGCAAGCTTCTCAATTGGCGGGAAGTCCCTTTCGAGATTTTCTATGAAGTAATTTCGCACCTGTCCTATTTTTGCTATATCGGAAGATGTTAGAATCACCTTTTGTTTGTTAACCATTGAAGAAATGACAGGCTTTTCCTTATTAGAGTTTTCCCTGCCATTTTTCTCTTTGGCCATAAGATATTCCTCCAATTCCACCTGCCTTTTGGAATGCTTTACCACAGTCACAATTATAGTTTCCCACTCACCATTTTTCCCACCAAGCCTATTAATATAGCAGGCACTGGGAACCATTAGGCCCGACTTAGTATTAAAAGTTAGCGTTAAGGAAGTATCCACCAATTTTTTATCCTTTATTGTATTCCAATGCCGTGCCCATTTGGGAATAGATTTTTCATTTAAAAAGGTTTCAAATGATTTGCCAATAATTTCCTCACAACTGTAAAATAAGATTTCACAAGCTTGTTGATTTACTGACTTAACCTTACCGTTTAAATCGATTTCAAAATTCATTAAGACTATATGTTTAATTGTCTCATTGGAATTGACATATCCTTGATGTACCATAGCTTCCCCGATTTCTTCAGCCATCATATTAACGCCAGATATAAGCGCGTCAATGATATCTTTCTTGGAAGATTTTTCAATATGGTAATAGAACCTGCCCGCTGCCATTTCCGCTAGTGCTTCCGCAATTTTTTTGAGTCGTTTCTTTTTGGACATATCGTTATTTTTAAATTGGTCTTTAACATTTTTCCCATTTTCCGATCAGGACTTGGAGGGTTAGATATAATCCTCCAAAAATAATTTCGCTTCGTAGATATCATGAAAAGCTTCAGTGGGAATTAAAGGTTTAGTAGTCTTAATATAGAAATAGGAAATTATATTCGACATAGGGTTTCCCACTATAAACGCCACTGCCTTAAGTAATATGGAACCCTCGCGTGCCAAATAGTCCCTACCCCGTTTGTCGACCTCCTCCACTCCACGAATATCGCATAAGGCAGGGTAAGAAATTCCATTCTGCAACCGAAGGCGATCTGCGACAATCCTAACGGCCGCCTCGTGGTTGATTACAATATTTTTGTGATACCGAATGTATAGAAGGCCTGCTTCAAGGGTATATAAAGCATAATTATTTTCAATGGAATCCATAGGGTTCAAAAACTGGCATGTCCTATAAAATTACGAAAATATTAACGTCTTACTTTTTAAAGTGCCGTATTACAGTCCAAATCAACGTTTTATTCTTATCCAAAATGAAAAAAAACTTATCCCAGCGGTATTATTTTGTAGTTGAACTTTTAATTGCCATCAAATGCCCGTAAATTCTATGCTCTAAACTCAACAACCATGGCAAAAATTAAACACAACAATTTTTTGGATACCGTTAATGAAGTATTTACAGATGCAAAACAGGAAGGCGTACTTCACCTATATGCTGAAGGGGAAACATTTAACGGACGGACTATAGGAGTTAAAAACAGGAGTCTTTTTCACTTTGGCACTACTGGATATTTAGGACTCGAACAGGATTTAAGATTAAAGGAAGCAGCTGTGGATGCGATTCGAAAATACGGTACCCAGTTTCCTTTGTCAAAGTCATACATCTCCAATCCGCTCTACAGGAAATTGGAGGAAAAGGTAACGGAAATGTACGGCCATCCGATTATCATTACCAAAAATAGTACGCTCGGACATATTGGGGTTATACCTAGCGCCGTGAAAGATCAGGATGCCATCATTCTGGACCATCAGGTGCATTGGAGTGTGCAGAGTGCGGCCAAAATATTAAAGAATAGAAGTGTACCTATTGATATGATACGACACAACGACCTGAACATGCTGGAGGATAAGATAAAGCGGTATTCAGATCAGCGAAAAAAAATATGGTATATGGCAGATGGCATTTACTCCATGTACGGCGACTTCGCCCCTATTTCAGATTTAAAGACGTTGAGTCAAAAGTATCCACAACTCAATTTCTACTTTGATGATGTGCACGGGATGAGTTGGATAGGCAAGAACGGTACTGGATATGTACTGAGTGAGCTTGGGGAATTGTCCGAAAATATTCTGCTCTTTGGCACACTTAGCAAAACCTTTGGTGCCAGTGGCGCAGTATTGGTTTGTTCCAATAAAAAAATGTACCACGAAATAAAAACTTTTGGAGGGCCGTTAACCTTTTCAGCACAATTAGAACCGGCATCAATTGCGGCAGCGACTGCCTCTGCTGATATACACCTTTCCCCAGAGATTTATATCCTACAACAGGAACTACGGGAGCGGGTAACCTATTTTAATGAACTGT
>Ga0209344_10001637_pt1 | contig 28301 bp, 26 predicted proteins | sample Cruoilmetagenom6_FD_187293 | JGI IMG/M metagenome (GOLD analysis project Ga0209344, IMG submission 187293) | Oil polluted marine microbial communities from Coal Oil Point, Santa Barbara, California, USA - Santa Barbara Oil Seep Sample 6 (SPAdes)... | ecosystem: Environmental > Aquatic > Marine... | reverse complement strand
GATCTGCGCCATGCATCGCGGCTAGCACGGATTGAAATAAATGGTCCCGGTCGACCGCCACTACACCCACCCCCGCCTCGCAGGCATCTACGATCTGGGGAATGCGGGCGCGGAAGACCGGGACTTCTACCTCTCCCTCGCCGGGAACAGCTCGCGCGATATTCTCGACCTCGGCTGCGGCACCGGCCTCGTCTGCGATGCCTATGCCGCCCGTGGCCACCGGGTGACCGGCGCTGATCCGGCGCGCGCCATGCTGGACGTCGCACGGTCCAAGCCACATGGCGCGTCCGTGGAATGGGTCGAGGCGACCGCTGAGGGCTTCCGGTCTCCGAAGCGCTTCGATCTCATCATCATGACAGGCCACGCCTTTCAGGTCTTGCTGACGGAAGCGCAGGTCGCTCAGACCCTCGCCAACATGGCCGCTCACCTGAAGCCGGATGGCCTCGCTGTATTTGAAAGCCGCAATCCGGCCATCGACTGGGACAGCATCTGGGCTCGCGAACGCAGGCTGGAGGCTCCCGACGGTTCACACATTCTTGCCTCACGCCGGATCATTTCATCCGATCCCGACGCGGGATTGATGACCTTCGCGTGGGACTATGATTTTGGCGACGCAGTCATAACCTCAGAAAGCACGTTGCGTTTTCTGCCGCACTCCCGGATCATGCACCTCGCAGAACAAAACGGCCTGGCGTGCGCGGACGTGCTGGGCGACTGGGACGGCGCGCCGCTCCAACCAGACAGATCGCGTGAGATGATCTTCAAATTCCGCCGGGCATGACGCCGCCCGCAATCGAAGGACGCCAGGACATGATCAAATATGCACTGACAGGCTCGGCCCTCGCCGCCCTCACAGGCTGCGTTGCCGTCGACGACACAATTATCGCCACAAATGTCTCCCATTATGGCGGCATGACTGTTGGCGGCGTGGAACTGCCATTCTCGAAAGCCGTTACCGTGGGCAACACGATCTATCTTGCCGGCGAAGTCGGCATCGATCCGGAAACCGGATCAATCGCGCCCGGTGGCACCGGACCTGAGACAGCCCAAATCTTCACAAACCTGGAGCGCACCTTGAACACACTCGACGCCGACCTGTCCGATCTGGTCAAATGCACCGTCTATCTCGGTGACATGGAAGACTATGCCGAAATGAACGCCGCTTATGCAGCGGCCCTGCCCGATCCCAAGCCCGCCCGCGCCACGGTCGGCGTCTCCGGCCTGGCCGTCGGCGCGCATCTGGAAATCGACTGCATCGCGGTGACATCATGAGCGACAACGCCCCCGACGACTGGAAACGCAAGCTGAGCGACGGTGAAATCGAAACCGCGTTCACCCATTATGCGATGGTGGCTGATGGCCACGTCATTGAACCGAACGCCGATTTCAAGACCGAGGCGGGTCCGTCCGTCCTGTCGATGAAAGCCTGGGCAAAGGATCCTGAAGAAGCCGGTGACATGATCGTCGCGATCAGCAACCATCTCGGCTTCAAGATCGCCGACAAGGTCGATATCTACGCCACGGAACCCGACGCCCCGCCCAAGGACAAGCCCTACGGCTACGACCTCAACTTCACGCCATACGCCGATCCGGAGGCGACGCTGCAATAAGCAAAGCGTCGCTTAGGCGAGCTTCAACCGGAAATCCCGCCGCGCCAGCCGCACGGGCAGCCTGAAGTCCATCAGGGGCGAGCCGCCGACCCGGTCCAGCAGGTCAGCCAGTCGTGCCTTCGCGTCATCGTCCATCGCGTCCATCGCGTCGGTCACGGCCTGCAGCCGCCACAGCGGGAAGCTGCGCGCCGCGCATTCGCCTTCGAATCCACCCGTCTCGAATTCCACGCGGCCAAAGCCGCGCGGTACGTCGGCGCTCGCGCCCGCCGTCTTCGCCCACGCTTCGAGCATGGCCGCCGTTTTCACCAGGACCGGCATCTGTTCATTCATCTGTCGGCTGAGGATCGGTTCCAGCGTTGCCGGCACGGCATCGCCGGGCACCAGGTCGCCTTCGCCCGGCGCGCCCGACTGAACCCGCCGCACATAATCCGCCACTTTCGGCGCCAGCTTTTCCATGATCCGGCCGCTCTCCGGGTCGCGCAGCAGGTGCGCATAGAGCGGACCGTTCAGCGCGAAATCGCCCAGCGACGCCCGCCCGCCCAGCACATAGGGATGGTGGCGCAAGTGTTCGGTCATGTCCTTCAGGAAGGCCTCATAGGCCGCCTCGACGCCGGGGATCGTGTCCTCACTGACGCCCAGCATCGGCACCGCGCCCTTGAAGCGCTCGCCATTCTTCTTGCCGATCGCATATTGCTCGGCGGGGGGCACGTCCGGCGCCGACATCCGGCCGAACTCGCCATAGGTCCAGTCTTCATTGTAATTCCAGCGATAGTGCATCGCCGGGATCACCAGCCACTCGTCGGCAAACAGGTCCAGCAGGCGCGACACGACGCCCTGCAGCGGCCCGTCAGGAATGGCGCGCGGCCCGTCCGGCATCTGCGCTTCGATGGTTTCGATGATATCCGTCGTATCCTGCACCACCGTGCCGCCGGCCATTTCGACGACGGGCACGACCGGCCAGCCGACCTTTGGCAGGATCACGTTCTGGTAGACGTCACGCGTCGCCGCCTGCTCCTCGAAGTCCGCCCCGCGCCAGCGCAGGTAGGCCCGCGCCTTGCCTGAAAACAGGCTGACCTCCGAGCCGTAAAGAACGTATGCCGCCATGCCTTGATCCTCCTGCCCGGTTCGGGCCATGCTTCGCCCAATATCAGGAGCGTTATGCCATGACCCTAACAACCGTCTCCGAATGGACAAGCTTTGGCGGCCTTGTCAGCGTGCATGACCACGCGTCAGCCCTGCTCGGCTGCGACATGCGCTTCGCCGTCTACACCCCGCCCCAGGCCAAGGACGGCCCGGTGCCCGTCCTCTGGTACCTCTCCGGCCTGACCTGCACCTGGGCCAATGTGATGGAAAAATCCGGCCTGCAGCGCGCCGCCGCCGAGCATGGCATCATGATCATCGCGCCCGACACCAGCCCGCGCGGACCGGGCGTGCCGGATGACGAGGCCTACGACCTTGGCCAGGGCGCGGGCTTCTACCTCACCGCCACCGAGCCGCCATGGGACACCCATTTCCGCATGGACCAGTACATCACCAAGGAATTGCCCGGCATCATCGAAGCCAATTTCAAGGCCGACATGTCCCGGCAGGGCATTTTCGGCCATTCCATGGGCGGACACGGCGCGTTGACGCTCCACTTCAAGCACCCGTTCACCTACCGGTCCTGCTCCGCCTTTTCGCCGATCACCAGCCCCGCCCGCGTGCCCTGGGGGGAGAAGGCCTTCACCGCCTATATCGGCCCGCCCTCGATTGCCTGGGAACAGTATGACGCCACCGAACTGGTCCAGAACCGCCAGACCGACGCCCACCTCCTGATCGATACCGGCAAGGCCGACAGCTTCCTCGAAACCCAGCTCAAGCCCGACATCTTCATCGACGCTTGCCGCAACGCCGGACAGAACCTCACCTACCGGCTGCACGACGGCTATGGCCACGACTACTATTTCATCGCCACATTCATGGACGATCATATCGCCCACCATGCCAAAGCCCTGAAAGGCTGATCCCTTGTACATGCCACACCCCTGCCGCCCCCTTGTCGCCCTCCTCGCCGCCACCTGCCTCACCCTCACCGCACACGCCGGGATGGACGATTTCGTCGCCGGAACCATGGTTCCGGACTTCGGAAAATTTTCCCCCGCTGACGGCGCCACATTGCCGGAAGACATTCACCCCAAGGTCGCCTTCGACGTCACTGAAGCCGGCGAGCCTGATGCTGTCAGCCGCCGCCTCGAAACGCCGGCCCGCTTCCTCAACATGCACGCCTCTGCAGGCGTGCCAGCGGAAAACATGTCGGTCGCCATCGTGGTTCACGGCCCCGCCGCCAGCGACCTGCTGACCGATGCCAAGCTCGGCCACGCCAATCCGAACGCAGCACTGATCGCGGAACTCATTGCAGCGGGCGCCAGTATCCAGCTCTGCGGCCAGACCGCCGCCGCCCGCGATTTTGCGCCGGACGACCTGCTGCCCGGCGTGACCGTCTCGCTATCGGCGATGACCGCCCATGCCCTGCTCCAGCAGGACGGTTACACGCTCAACCCCTTCTGAGGCGAGTGTTGGCCGCTGTGGTATTGCGGCCTGAAACGTGCAATGAGCGGCCAAACTGTGCGCCCGCCCGATTGCGGACGGCGCGCTGCGCATGGATTCCCCGCGCACGCCCTTGAAAGACAAACGCTAAATGACTGATACGACCCTCGTTCCTCCGGCCCTTGCCGAGGCGCTCGCCACACGCGGCTATGAGACCCTCACGCAAGTGCAATCGGCTGTGATTGCGCCGGAACTGGCGGGACAGGACCTGCTCGTCTCCGCCCAGACAGGCTCCGGCAAGACCGTCGCCTTCGGCCTTGCCATGGCCGCCGACCTGCTCGGCGACGAACCGAAATTCACCAATGCCGACGCCCCGCTCGCCCTGATCGTTGCCCCAACGCGGGAACTGGCCCAGCAGGTCGCCCGCGAACTGACCTGGCTCTACGCCTCGACCGGCGCCCGCCTGGCCACCTGTGTCGGCGGCATGGACATGCGCGACGAACGCAAGGCCCTCGCCCGCGGTGCCCATATTGTCGTCGGCACGCCCGGCCGCCTGTCGGACCACATCAAGCGCGGCTCGCTCGTCACCTCCGACATGCGCGTTGTGGTGCTCGATGAGGCCGACGAAATGCTCGACATGGGCTTCCGCGACGAACTGGAACACATCCTCCAGGGCACGCCGGAGACCCGCCGCACCCTGCTCTTCTCCGCCACGGTGCCCAAGGGCATCGCCGCCCTTGCCGGTCGCTACCAGCGCAATGCTGTCCGCGTCACCACCGAGGCCGAGCAGTCCCAGCATGTCGACATCGAATACAAGGCGCTGCTCGTGGCCCCCGGCGACGAAGAGAACGCCATCGTCAATATCGTGCGTCATTCCGACAGCGAGAGCGCGCTGGTCTTCTGCACCACGCGCGCTGCCGTCAACAAGCTGATGAGCCGCATGGGCAATCGGGGCTTCCCCGTCGTCGCCCTGTCCGGCGAGCTCAGCCAGAAGGAACGCTCCAACGCCCTGCAGGCCCTGCGCGATGGCCGCGCCCGCGTCTGCATCGCCACCGATGTCGCCGCTCGCGGTCTCGACCTGCAGAATCTCGGCCTCGTGATCCATGCCGACCTGCCGCGCGACCCGCAGACCCTGCTGCACCGTTCGGGCCGTACAGGCCGCGCCGGCCGCAAGGGCGTCAGCGCGCTTCTGGTCGCGCCCAGGGGCCGCCGCCGCGTCGAACGCCTGCTGCGCGACGCCAGGATCGACGCGACCTGGGGCAAGCCGCCCACAGCCGAGGAAATCAACGCCCTCGACGATGCCCGCCTGCTGGCCGACCCGGCCCTCAGCCGCCCGGTCCACGAGAGCGAAGCCGAGATGATCGCCAAGCTGCTCGACACGCACGGAGCCGAACAGGTCGCTGCCGCCTTCCTGCGCAAGAGCCGCGAAGGGCGCTCGGCCCCCGAAGACCTGCGCGCCGTCGACGACCGCGCCCCTGCTCCCCGCAAGGACCGCGACGACTGGACCGATCGCGAACCGCGCGAGAGGCGTCCGCGCACCGAACGCAAGGGCTTCGAGAACGCCGCCTGGGTCTCGCTGAACATCGGCCGCAAGAAAAACGCCGAAGCCCGCTGGCTGCTGCCCATGCTGTGCAAGGCAGGCGGCCTCAGCCGCGAGGATATCGGCGCGATCCGCATCAACCCGTCCTCAACGCATGTCGAGCTGACGAAGGACGCTGCCGAGCGCTTCTTCGCCACGCTGGGCGAAGGCGCCTCGCTCGAGAAAGGCATCCGCGCCTTCCCGCTTGACGGTGCGCCTGCGCCGGAAGGCCGCGAAGACCGTCCCCCGCGCGGCCCCCGCACGCCGCATGTCAAGCCGCACCTGAAACGCGCCAGGGATGGCCAGGACGGCACCTGGGACCCTGCCGCGAAAGGCAAAGGCAAGCCCGGAAAGCCGAAATGGGAAAAGCCCGCCACGGCCGAACCCTCCCTCGGCGACTATATCCAGTATGACAGCCCGAAGGACAAGAAGCCCTTCAAGGGCAAGCCCAAACCGGGCGGCGGCAAGCCGGGATTCAAAGGCAAGCCTGCCGCCGGAAAAGGCGCAAAACCGGCAAAAACCTTCAAGAAAAAGCCGAAGCCGGGCTGACCGTTTCGCCGGCCCGCTAACGCGGTAAAACCACCCCTTGCAAGCCCCTGTTTTCATTGCGGAAAACAGGGGCTTTTTTGCGCTGCAAAATACCCCCCGATTCATTTCCCTTATCGGCCGAAACCCCCTATAAATACGGGGAAATCTGACGAATCGACAAGGATGCCGGAATGGCTGAGGAAATCATGGGTGGATCCCCCGAATATGGCGCTGACAGCATCAAGGTCCTGAAGGGCCTCGAAGCGGTCCGGAAGCGCCCTGGCATGTACATTGGCGACACCGATGACGGTTCGGGCCTGCACCACATGATCTACGAAGTCGTCGACAATGCGATCGATGAAGCCCTGGCCGGCCATGCCGACCGCGTCACCGTCACCCTGCTGGCCGATGGCAGCGCCGAGATCACCGACAATGGCCGCGGCATCCCCGTCGGCAAGCATAGCGGCGAAGGCGTTTCCGCCGCCGAAGTCATCATGACCCAGCTGCACGCGGGCGGGAAGTTCGACCAGAATTCCTACAAGGTCTCCGGCGGCCTGCACGGCGTCGGCGTGTCCGTGGTCAACGCCCTGTCCGACTGGCTGGAGCTGACCATCCACCGCGAAGGCAATGAGCACTGGGTCCGCTTCGTCGATGGCGGCCGCGTCGAGGCACCCCTCATCACGCGCGGCCCCTCGCCGATGACCGACAAGGGCAAGCCCTATACCGGCACGGCCGTCCGCTTCCTCGCGTCCTCTGCCACGTTCACGATGACCGATTATGACCGCAAGACGCTGGAACACCGCCTGCGCGAGCTCGCCTTCCTGAATTCCGGCGTGCACATCATTTTCCGCGACGAGCGCGAGGCCGAGGCCTACGAGATCGACCTGATGTACGAAGGCGGCGTGAAGGCCTTTGTCGAGCACCTCGACCGCCAGAAATCCCCGATCGTGCCCGACCCGATCTATGTCATCGGCGAGAAGGACGGCGTCACCGTCGAGGCCGCGCTCGAATGGAATGACAGCTACCACGAGAACGTGCTCTGCTTCACCAACAACATCCCCCAGCGCGACGGCGGCACCCACTTGGCTGGCTTCCGTGGCGCGCTGACCCGGATCATCAACAAATATGCCAACGAGACCGGCATCGCCAAGAAGTCCAAGGTCGAGATTTCCGGCGACGATGCGCGTGAAGGCCTGACCTGCGTGCTCAGCGTCAAGGTGCCGGACCCGAAATTCAGCTCGCAGACGAAAGACAAGCTGGTCTCGTCCGAAGTGCGCCCCGTGGTCGAATCCCTGATGGGCGAGAAACTGGCCGAATGGTTCGAGGAGCATCCCAAGGAAGCTCACGAGATCATGTCAAAGATTGTCGAGGCTGCCGCCGCACGTGAAGCTGCCCGCAAGGCGCGCGAACTGACGCGCCGCAAGTCCGCCCTCGATATCTCGTCCCTGCCCGGCAAGCTTGCCGACTGCCAGGAAAAAGACCCGGCCAAGTCCGAAATCTTCATCGTCGAGGGTGATTCCGCTGGTGGTTCCGCCAAGCAGGGCCGGTCACGCGACAATCAGGCCATCCTGCCCCTGCGCGGCAAGATCCTGAACGTCGAGCGCGCCCGTTTCGACAAGATGCTCTCGTCCGACCAGATCGGCACGCTGATCATGGCGCTCGGCGCCGGCATCGGCCGCGACGAGTTCAACATCGACAAGCTGCGCTACCACAAGATCATCATCATGACCGATGCTGATGTCGACGGCGCGCACATCCGCACGCTGCTGCTCACCTTCTTCTACCGCCAGATGCCCGAGATCATCGAACGCGGTTATCTCTACATCGCCCAGCCGCCGCTCTACAAGGTGACGCGCGGACGGTCCGAGCGCTACGTCAAGGATGACGCCGAACTCGAAGCCTACCTCATCGGCGAAGGCACCAGCGGCGAAACGCTGATCCTGGCCGACGGCACGCAGATCGGCGGCGAAGACCTGCGCGACCGCGTGCGCCAGGCCGCCAATTTCCGCGCCGCGCTCAAGCGGCTCGCCTTGCGCGCCCCGGCTGACCTGATCGAACATGCCGCCCTCGCCGGCGCCATGGCCGCAAATGCGCCGGACGAAACCGCCACGGCCACCGCCGCCCGCCTCAACCGTCTCGCCGAAGAGGGCGAAGACACGTGGGAAGGCCGGTTCGAAGATGGCGGCCTCGTGCTGAAGCGCACCGTGCGCGGCGTCGATGAAGTCTCTGCCCTGCCGTCAGCCCTGCTCGCCAGCCAGGACGCCGTGCGCCTCGCAGAGCGCGCCGCCGGCCTCGCCGACATCTACACAGACCCCGCCATCCTGCGCCAGGAAAAGGGCGGCGACGTGCCCGTCAACGGCCCGGCCTCCCTGCTCGACGCAGTGCTGGCCTCGGGCCGCAAGGGCCTCAAGGTCCAGCGCTACAAGGGTCTTGGTGAAATGAACGCCGACCAGCTTTGGGAAACCACGCTCGACTCAAACGCCCGCACCCTGCTGCAGGTCCGCGTCGACCATGCCGACGAAGCCGACGACATGTTCACCAAACTGATGGGCGACGTCGTGGAGCCAAGGCGCGAGTTCATCGAGGAATTCGCGCTCGAAGCCGAGGTGGATGTGTAAGTATGAGCAACGCCATTAGCGTCGAAAATATTCGGCTACTAATGACTGCGAAGTACTTTTGTGCGTTGGCGACGGAGCAAGCTGGCTCTGAAAATCGCGCCTCACTATTGGCGGGAATTTCGCTGATCCAGGACGCGATAGAAATTTTCTTGATCGGATGTGTCGATCACGTCGGAGCGTCGGTGAAATCCGGCGCGTCACTGATGCAACTTTTCGATAGCGTCGATGAAGGGCTCGGTGGCGGGCGCCTACCTTTTCGAACCAGACTGGACCACCTAAACAGAGTTCGCGTCAACGTTAAGCACCATGGAACCGCCCCCGAGTCGGTAGAAGTTCGTAAGTTCATAGCGCATGGGCGCGAATTCCTCGAAGCGGCCGCAGAGATTGTTTTCCAAAAGGAATGGCATTCGATCTCTCTACTTGATGAAATATCGAACCGAGATGTAGCTCAACATTTGGTCGACGCCACACAACGCTTTTCTGAAGGTAATTATTTGGAATGTTTGATCGCCTGCCGCAAGGCATTCTATGAGATCTTTGAAGCGAAGTGCGATGTATCGATATTTTTGACTGAGGACGACAAACCGAGCCTTCTGTCTCCCCGATTCCTTTGTGAAGCACCTCACTACGCGCGCAATAAAAGCTATATAGATCGATCTGTGAACACACCATTTGACTATATTGTGTTAGACTTCCAATCGCTCGACCCGAAGCTTTTGAAAGATGGTCTCGACCCTCAAGTGTTCTGGAATATTTGGAGGCTTACCCCAAAAGTATTTCTGACCTCGGACAAAATATGGTTGGTTGAGGAAACTTCTGAAATCCACTTGAATACAAATCTAAAGGCCGACGCAGAGTACGTTCTGGAGGCTACAAGTGATATTGCATTGAAGCTGGCATTGAGGAGCAAGGGAGAGCGACTCAGGACATTGAATCGATCCTACTGGCACTTGCCTTTTAAGTCGGCTGGTGTTCCAATTTATTCCAAGGCATCAAGGGAAAGTAAGATCAACGGCACCGTTCCTGATCACCTCGAATTTGTAATGTCTGATAGCAGAACGACCGGATTAGAAAACGATGGAAATTATTGGCGGGTTTTCCATATTGAAGAGGACCTAATCCTGATTGGATACACACATGAGGACGACATCGACTTAAGTCGTCTCGAGATCATGTAAGCATCAGCGACGTTTCGGAATATTCACCGAACCTTCACGCTCACCGTATCGACCACCACCATGTCGTGGCGTACCGAGAAATTCTCCGGCGTGTCGCAGCGCAGGGACACCTGCACTTCGTCCGGCAGGTCCTTGAGGCTCCAGCGCGTATAATTCGTGCTGACACAGAATGTTTTCGTCTCGCCGACGCCGAGATTGATTTCGAACGTGTCCGGCTCGCGGTCGATCAGCTTGCCCTTCTTGCCCCGCATCTCGAGATCGTATTCCTGCATCGCGAATGTATTGTTCAGCACATCGACGCACACTTCAAACTCGTCATCCGTGACCGGATCGTCGATCACGCGGGATGCCACATTCACGATCTGCCCGCCGGGCCGGCCGCCATAGGCCACCGCCGCATAGGTATTGTTGATCGCGTCATAATAAAGCCCGGCATGGAACCGGCAGAGCGACTTGCCCACCATGGGCAGCGAATAGGTCGGCGTTGCCTTGCCGCTGGCGCAGATTGACGCCATTTCGCGCTTCATCCGCCGGTCGCACTCGGCCTGCGTCCTCTCCTGAAGCCGGTAGCAGGCATCATGGCGCTGGCAGACCGGGCGGAACGGCCCGTCAGTCACCGCGCCCACGACATTGACGAAGCTGGCCGGCAGCCTGGTCTGGATGAATTCCGGCCCGCACCGGTCGTCCGGGTCGCGCATGGCCGCCTCGCGCGTCGCATAGGCCTCGCCCACCGGCTCGGGATAATCCACGCCTTCGCCCGTCACCGTGCAACCGGCCAGCACCAGCGCCAGAAAGGCTGCTGCGCCCCTCATGCCTCGGTGAGCCTCAGTTCGACCCCCGCAATCCAGACGCTCTGGTCCTCGACCTCCAGGTCGGCTGCCCGTGCGCGGGCCAGGATTCCGTCGACGTCCGGCAGGCTCATCTCGAAGGCGATCAGGCGTTCGGTCTGCCCCTGGATGAATGACAGCCGCCCATTGTCGGCGAGCTTCACCCCAGAGCCGCCGCCCGGCACGTCCAGCGCCGCGCCCCAGCGCGCCATCAGGCGCATCGGGTCCGGGCTGACCAGCACCGCGCCGGTCAACTTGCCTTGCGTGCTGTTCTTGCGCCAGTCCGGCCCGCCCCAGCGCCATGCGCCCGCGGGCTTCGGCTGGTCGACAGATACGATCGCGCCGCCAATATCGGCCGGGTGCAAATGGCTGGCGGAAATGTCCTTGAGGTCAATGTCCCAGACGCGGCGGATGCCCAGCGTGTCAGCCCGCGCCCGCGTCGCCGCAATATCCTCGACTTCGAAAATCGCCATGTATCCGCCCGGCCCGCCGCGCGCGATGAACCGCGCTGCCGGCGCCGTCTCCACCGTCGGCACCACGACTTCGAGGAACTGGTCGCCAATCGCGAACACGCCATTGACCAGGCCAAACTCGGCCACGCCCGGATCGGGAAACGGCTCGCCGAGGGCAAAGACGCTTCTCAGCGTGTCGATCGTGTCGGTCGTCTCGCTGGCAATCACCAGCTGGCGCAGGCGCGGAAATGTCATGTCGGAATCCCTCCAGGCGTATTTTTGCCCATCAGGCCACGCGCGGCGGTTTCGTGCAAGGGCACGGCCATCCGGGTTCCATCCGGGGCCTGTCCGGACTTTTTCCGGGCATTCTTTCGGGCTTTTCGAAGCCGCTTGTCCCGCACATGGCTTGGGCACGTCGCGCCTTGTTCCTGCAATGCTATCACACATGAATTGACCCCGCGCCGAAACGCCGCCACCTGATAGGCCATGAGTTCGCATTCCCACGATCACGGCGACGACCATGGCCACAGCCATGACCACGCCCACCATCATGCCGACATGGGCACCGCCGACAGCCGCCGCCGCGTCGCCATCGCCGCCGCACTGACAGCGGCCTTCATGTTCGCCGAAGTGGCAGGCGGCATCCTTTCCGGCTCTCTCGCCCTGTTGGCCGACGCCGCGCACATGCTCACCGATGCCGGCTCGCTCGTGCTCGCCTGGGTCGGCTACAAACTGGCCGAACGCCCGGCCGATCCGCAGCGTTCGTACGGCTTCGCCCGCATGAAGATCCTGGCCGCCTTCACCAATGGCATCCTGCTGGTCCTGCTGGCGATCTGGATCGTCTGGGAGGCCATCCATCGCCTCATGGCACCGGTCGAAGTGCTGGGCGGCCTGTTGATGGTGGTGGCGGTTGCCGGCCTCGTCGTGAATGTAATCGCCTTCCTCGTGCTGCACGGCGGCAGCAAGGACGATCTCAACATGCAAGGCGCGCTCTGGCACGTAGCGGGCGACATGCTCGGCTCGGTCGCGGCCATCGCCGCCGCCGGCATCATCATGGCGACCGGCTGGATGGCCGCTGACCCGATCCTGTCAGTCCTCGTCGCCCTGCTGGTCGGCTTTGCCGGAATCCGCATCGCGCGCCAGTCCGGCCACATCCTGCTCGAAGGCACGCCAGAGGGCCTCTCATCGGCTGACATAACCGCCGATCTGGTCATGAATATTCCGGATATTGCGAGTGTCACCCACGTCCATGCCTGGGCGCTGACCGAAACCAAGCGCCTGATCACGCTGGAAGTCACCGCCGCGCCCGGCGCCTGTACCGAAACCGTCCGGCGCGACGTGAAGGCCCGCCTCGCCGACGCCTTCGACCTCAGCCACGCCACCGTGGAAGTGGTGTCAGAGCCGCTTTAGGGGATTGGCAAATGGACGTGAGTTGGAAGAGCGTTTCGAGACAGTTTGAGCACAGCGCGACCCGATTTTTGCCGTGGCTTATTGTCAGCTTGGCATTGCTTCTGGGGCTGTCGGCCTGCTCTGCCGAGCAGTCGAAAAGTTCAGACGATGAAGCCTCGTCACACCAAACGCCGGGCCCGGTTTTGTATTGCGACACACATGATTGTTCAGACTTTCCGGCAGGCCACATCTCGTTCGAAATGAACGGGCATTGGCTGTACTGGCCGAGCAAGACATGGCTGCACGATCATGGCGCAACCGGCATCGTCGGAAGTTCGGCGGAATTCCAGTTAAGTGCAGGCTTTGAACACTGGGGGCCAGACGTTCCGGTCAATTTGCCCAATGGCGTTGTGATACCCAGCGCCTCTTATGTGTTCATTGCTCCGTGTTGTGAAGCGCTGGGCCAGTATTACGGTATCGACGCGCTTACTGAAACGAAGGTTGCCCAGGTTCGCATCTCCAATCGGGTTGTGGGAGCATCCAGGGCGTCGCCGCCGAGGTCCGCGCAGGCTCCAGACGCATTGCCCGATGGGCTTCAAAATCTGTCGAGCCGCTATTTTCTGCGGATAGACGATTGGGATTTACGCATCGATAGACCGAAGCAGAGCCCTAGAGTTTGGGCTTGGTCAAAGGAGCCGATCGTTTTCGGCCAAAAAGTCGAAATCATCTGTCGCGCTTCTTACTGCAACGTTGAGTGGCTGGGAGAGAAGGGCGGATTCATGTCGGTCTTTTTCGTGAATGTTTTGGCCCAACCCTGTTTTAACAATGATTGCCAATCAATCGTAGCAGTTGAAGACCGGATTGAGCGCGTCGAGCGCTTTCTGAGAGGCTTCGAAATGATGATAGACAAAATGTCCGAAAAGCCTGGCGAGGTGGCTTCGGGTTTTGGTCCTTCAACTCCCCCCTAGCACGCTCCTTCGTCCCCTGCTTTAGCCGCGCTACACGGCCATGTGAGACACCCCGCCCCTTTTACTTTTGCCCGCGAGTCGCCATACCAAGGCTGACTGATCATCACGCATTCGAATGGAGGCCCATATGGCCGATTCCGCCGCCAATACCCGCCACGCCGAAATCCTCATCATCGGCTCCGGCCCGGCCGGCTGGACCGCCGGAATCTATGGCGCGCGGGCCATGCGCGACGTGCTGGTCGTCACCGGCATCCAGCCCGGCGGCCAGCTGACCATCACGACAGACGTCGAAAACTATCCGGGCTTTACCGAGATCCAGGGCCCCGAACTGATGGTCAAGATGCAGGAACATGCCGAAGCCATGGGCGCCAAAGTGGCCGATGACCATATCGCCAGCGTCGACTTTGACGTGCGCCCCTTCCGCGCCGTCGGCGAGAGCGGAACGGTCTATACGGCTGATTCCATTGTTATTTCGACGGGCGCCCAGGCCAAATGGCTGGACCTTCCCTCCGAACAAAAATTCAAGGGCTTTGGCGTCTCCGCCTGCGCCACCTGCGACGGCTTTTTCTATCGGGGCCGCGAGGTGCTCGTGGTTGGCGGCGGCAACACGGCCGTGGAAGAGGCGCTGTTCCTGACCAACTTTGCCTCCAAGGTGACCGTCATCCACCGTCGCGAAGGTTTCCGCGCCGAAAAGATCCTGCAGGACCGCCTGTTCAAGAACCCCAAGGTCGAAGTCCTCTGGAACACGACGCTCGAAGAAGTGATCGGCGACGAGAATCCGCTCGGCGTCACCGGCGCGCGCCTGAAAAATGTCGAGACCGGAGAGGTCACCGAGCGGCCCTTCCACGGCATCTTCATCGCCATCGGCCACGCGCCTTCGACCGAACTGTTCAAGGGCAAGCTGGCGATGAAATCCAACGGCTATCTCATCACCGCGCCGGACTCGACGGCGACCGACATCCCGGGCGTGTTCGCCGCCGGCGACGTCACTGACGAGACCTATCGCCAGGCCGTCACGGCTGCCGGCATGGGCTGCATGGCCGCGCTGCAGGCCGAGCATTTCCTCTCCGAACAGGAAGCGCTCGCCGAAACAGTTGCGGCGGAATAGCGCCTAGAGCATCAGTTTCGCCATTGCCTCGACGTCGCGGCTCTTCTCCGTCGCGATGGCGGCCGACAGGATCCGCGCCCGCGCCTGCATGACGCGTTCGAGTTCGCTGTCGACGGGCGCTGCAAGGGCCGCATCGAGCGCCGCCGTGATCTGTTTCCGGTACCGCCAGGCATTGAGCGCCGCGAGCGCACGGGCATATTGCCAGTGCAGCGACGCGTCGCCGGGCGAGGCCGCCATGGCCGCCGCATAATGCGTCTCGGCAGAATCCATGCTGGCCCCCATGATCATCGCGCCCAGAAAGCCGCCGCGATTGAGAACCTCTATATGCCAGACGGCCATGAATCCGTGCGCATAGGCGTTCTGCGGATCGTCCGCCAGGACAGATTCGGCCAGTTGCCGCGCCGCCTCGCCATAACCTGACTCACGTGCGTCCTTCAGGCTCATCGGCCGGGCCAGCAGCGACAGGGCGATGGCTTTCTGCAGGCGCCCCTCGACATGGCCGGGCTGGAGGGCGAGCGCCCGGTTCGCCTCGTCCAGCGCCGCAACCAGCAGGACCTCGGGCGGCTGGGTCTCGCCGCTGATCGCCTCGGCGAGCAGGACGCGGGCGCCGAATGCGCAGGAATCCGGGCCGTGATCGGCCGCCACGTCTGCGAATGCGGCATCATACCGGCCAGCCGTGAAGGCATCGCGCGCGTCCTGGCCCTGCGCCGCTGCGGGCTGGAACCCCGTCATGAACAGGATGAAAAAGAGCCGCAGCACAAGGCGTATCATACACGTAAACTAGCCCGCTCGGACATGTTCGGCCAGCACCACACACAATCCCCCGCACAAGCTGCAGGAGACATGCTTGCGAGGCGGCCCGCTCCCGTGTAAGAGGCGCCCTCGCATCAGCGAAACGGTTCGGTAGCTCAGCTGGTTAGAGCGCGCGACTCATAATCGCGAGGTCGGGAGTTCAAGTCTCCCCCGAACCACCACTCATCTCCTTGTTTTTGTTCGTCTTTTAATCTTTTGATCAAAAACTCGGACATTGAACCGGCACGCAACTGACACGCCACACGGCTCAGGAAGTCATCGATGGCGGCGGTCGATTTGAACAAGTATGTGGGGTCAAAGGGAGCATAGATCTCCGTGGTGCTCACATCGGGTGTCTTGTGACCGAGTTGAGCGGCGACTTCCCAGGCAGGAACGCTACTTTTTCGCAGCCAACGCGCCATCGTATGACGGAGGCCATACGGTTGAACTGAGTCGTCCAGCTTCAATGATTTCCTGAGTGTGCGCCATGTCGTGCGAATGCTCGAAACAGGAGCGCCCCTGAACTGGACAACCGTTTCGGCGGACGACGCTTTACGGAACTCATGAAGCCAGGGCTTCAGGCTCGGCGGCAACTTGATTGTGGGCCTGAACTTCAAGGTCTGTTCCCGGCCCTCGGGGTTCAAGTGGATCAAGTCGTTGGCTAAATCGATCTGGTCGAACCGCAAGTCCAGTACCGCCTTGTTCCGACCGGTCGTCGCTATCATCAGGACGATAAACACCTGAAGGTGATAGTCGGCGGCTGCCAACATGCGGGCGACTTCGTCGATTTCGAGAGGCCGCCCTTTCGGCGGCGGTGTCGGGACCTTCACCAGCTCGATATAGGGGACTGAAGCAATCTCGCCTCTCTTCCAGGCCCAGTTGATCGCGGCTTTGCCAATGGTCAGAGTTTGCCGGATCGTATTGGAGCCGAGCTTCCGGTCGACTCGGAGGTGCTTTTGGAAGGCCTGTTGCCGCGGCATGGCGCAGGCTTCGGAAAGCGTGGCTGTTCCATGGAACTCCAGCCAGTAGCGAAGAGCGCGTTCGATGTTTCCATGACTGCGCACACCAGAACCATAATGCTCAAAATAGCGAGCGAACAATTCTGCCAGAACCGCCTCGGTAGGCTGTTCGTCCTTTTTTGTGTGGTTCAGCACGAACCAGTCCGTCAGGACTTTCTTTGCCTGTTCAAAATCCGCTGTGCCGAGGCTAGCGCGGCGTGTCTGTCGACTTTCGGGGTCGAACCATGTCCGATACCAGGCTTCACTCCCCCTGCGCTTGGAGAGCCAATAGTCTCCGAGCTGGAATTCGCGATCGTTGGTATATCTGGGCATTCTGGCTCCTCCACAGACTGCAACAGGAAGTCGACGAGCTGATAGCCGAAATAGGCAATCTTGCGCGGCGACATTCGAACATATGAGATACCTCCATTACTGCGCAGTCGCCTCAGCGATACAAGAGAAAAATCGAGTGCACGGGCCGCGTCTTGTTCGGTATAGCGCCTGTAAAGAGTGAGCCCATGTGCTTTCGCGATGCTTTCGTGGAACGGCGAAAGATTGAGCTCCTGTCCCATCAACGCGCCCCTGCCTCATGCTGTCTCGAGGGGGCTTGAACAAAATCGTCCTCGCTGAACACTGCATCCGCCATAGCCTCTCCGAGCAACTTTCGCCCGGAACCGAGGCGCCGCTCCACGGCCTTACGGAACTGCGCATGTCGCTTCTTGGTCGCTGCGATAGCCGCATGGATTTGTTCATCGGTCATAGGCGGGGAGAACAGAAGCTCATACCAGGCGACGAGATCAGTCATTTCCATATGCGCCTGCTGGTCGCGCTCGATACGGGCAAGCGTACGCAGGATGTCGTCCTGGCGCCGGATCATGCCGGACTCGCGGGCATGGTCGAGTGCGAGGGAGAAATACGCCTTCAGCGCCATTTCAATGATGGCCGATTGCGACTGGCCGGGTTTCGATCCAGCGGCGACGACCTTGGAGTGGAGCTCTCCTCCGACATAGGCGATGAGGCGGTGTTTCATGATCCGCCTCGCATTCTGTGAGGAAAAAACGCTACAAACATGCCCTCAGTGTGCGGAAAGGGAAGCTCATCCGTCAAGTGAGAAAATTGGTGGGAATCGGGTGGGAATCTGTAGTATTTGCGGGCGTTTGCATCGGTGTGCTCGCCGTTCGCGCGGCTAGCTGGAATTCACATCGCCTGATAGGCGAGCGCTGATCTGTCGGGTGGAAGTCTGGCATCGCCGTATGTCTTCTCGGAGGAATTTCTTCGGTGCGCCGCGTGTCGGCGCCTGTCAAGGCCGCAAACCGGTGGGCAGGGGCCAGCCGTGACAGGCGCCGATACGCGCCGGGAGGCTGGCTACGGCCGAATGGCAGGGTGTGCCGTTCGGCCATTAATACTCAACAAAGCGGGCCTGATGACTACACTAGGCTCATAAACAGGACAGCGTCTATGACGACATCCCGGAGAGACCTCATTTTCCAAGACACTGACAAAGCCCGCGAATATCTAGAAGCCCTGCGTTGGCCTGAAGGCCCTGTCTCCCTGCATTTCGGTTCCGTTGACGATCACAAGGTGACGGCTCTATCAAGGGCGCTTTCTCTTGCCCATCCCAGGCCAACCCTGAAGGCGTGGAGCGCAAAGGCCGCTACCTGCACAATGGCCGCCGCAAGCAGTTCGCCGTCACGGTGATTATTACCCGTCGCTTCGAAACCCGCGATGATCGGGCGATCGAATGAAGTCAGCATGTCAATGAAGCGATCATGCTCGGCGCGTATGTTCAACACGACGAACCGTTTACGCCGCTTTTACCGCGCACTTCGATGAGCACATCATAGCGGACCCTAGCAATGTCGATGGCGACAAGCACGGCGTCTTCTGGAATAATATGCTTGGTGATCATGGCAGTCTCGGTCTCCTTTCGTGGGGCTGGTACCTTCACAATAGAAGACCTTCAGTCTGCCATGGTCACTCCCTGTCCGAGCAAAAATTAGCTCGAACCAGGAAGCGTTCCGAACGTGCTATGGCCATCAGTTCCTGGCCAGGTTCCACTCGCATGTCGAGGACAAGGGAATCCGGCACGTCTGTATCAAACCGAGCAGTCCTCAGCTTAATGGAAAGTTCGAGCGATCACATCGGTCAGACCAGCAGGAATTCTACCAACTCCTGTCGTACAAACATGATGTTGACCTGGAGAAAAAGCTGGACGAATGGGAGCGCTTCCACAACTTCGCCAGACCATATGGCGCCTTGAACGGAAAAACGCCCGACGAAGCGCTCCGGGAACGACTAAAAGCATGTAGTCGGGTGTCTCGCTGATTAGATGATGTCGCATCGCCGCGATTACGCGCATTCGCAAGTCCACGCTCAACGCTCCGTCAAGTCCGCCTCCTCGAAACCCGGCGAACACCCATGAATCAGAGCTCGGCGAAAAGGGGAACTCTAACGAGACTTAGGGACGGATCAACATTCTCTAAATTTTAATGATATACATCATGCTGATTAAAAAATTGATTTGTAAGAAAAAATTGTTTGTCAACCATTGATATAAATAATTCTCCTGTGGGTTGATTGTTTACTTTCTGTTGAGCGCTAGTAACGTCCCAATTCGAAGGAGTTCATTTTACATCGCAATGCTTCCCGCATCGATCATCGATGGACCTGAAAGGGAGAAATATGTCTGTATTCGGATCATCTACGCACAATGAGCAGAGTGCTGTTCATCAGTTTGCGCCTGAACGTAGCGAAAAACTCCGTTCTGCCCTCTTGTCAGGTGATCAGCGCGAACCTACTGAAGCGAAAAACCGCTTCCTCTTAGTCAAAGCCGAAGGATCCAGCCTACGACCGATAGTGTGGAATTTTGTAGATGTTCCAGCCTGCCCTGAGTTCGGTGGCAAAGCAGCTGGATTGGCTCGTCTTGCTAAATTGGGTTGCAAAATCCCCGATACAGTTGCGGTATCGGCAGGCGTGTTTCGCTTGGGAGACATGCCGGAAATTGCCCGCTTACGAGATGAAGTCAGCCCGTATGACAAAGACTGTCACCTCTCGGCGACGAGCTTAGAGGAGCGCATAAAGCAGCACATACTAGAGAAGCCGCAAGCCGTTTTTCCTCAGAGTCTACGAGAACTCCTTGCTCAGGAATTACCCGAAGCGCACATGTCCGGCTTTGCCATCAGGAGTTCCGCTACCGATGAAGATGGCGCCTCTTCATCGTTTGCTGGCATGTATAAAACTCGACTAGGTGTCATCTATTCTGACCTGGTTGAAGCTATAGCCGATGTTTTGGCGAGCGCATATTCACACCGGGTAATTCAGTACCGTAAGCAGCGATCCGACCAAGCGACATTTAACATGGCTATTATTGTGCAGCCTACCATTCAGCCCGAGTTCTCTGGTGTCGCATTTTCTCAAAGCCCACACCCCGAAAGCAATGGTGAAGTTAGTATTGAATGCGTTCCCGGATTCGGAGCTAATCTTGTGGATGGTAAAGTTTCACCATTTCACTATTCCCTATGCCGCGACACCTTGAAAATGGTGAGCGCGGTAAGGCCTAATGGGCTACCGCACGGAGCTCTTGATGAAGTGAAAGATGGCCTTCCTGTTCATACAGTTAGACAGATCGCGCGGGAAGTCCTGAAGATCGAACAAGCGCTGCAATCACCAATAGATCTCGAATGGTTGCACACAAAAAATGGGCGTTTGATTTTTTTGCAAGCACGTCCAATTACGCAATTTACGCCGGTGTCTTCTGCTCCACTACTTAGATACCAGGTTTTGGACGCCAGCGAGCCAATGGGGAGTGGCGCTCCTATCACTGGCAAGGTGACATCAGGGCGACTTGTCCGATATGATAAAAAACCACGAACCCCGGTACCTGAAGATTCGATTGTCTATGCAGATACAATTGATGTGGACTGGTATCCGGTCTTGCAGGACTGCAGGGGAGTTGTGACCGCTAGGGGTGGCTTCACAAGTCATATTGCGATTATTTTGCGGGAAAGCGGAATACCATCTGTAATCGGAGTTGGTGATGATTGGGCGAGATCCAACCATAATCTCTTCAAGGCCACTGTTACATTGGACTGTTCGGGACAGAAAGGTATTATTTACCAGGGCAAAAGAGATTATGTGCACGAGGAAATCAGGACCAGCGAAATTCCGAAACCTGAATTCCCCACCTATCTGGTAACCAGCTCAACGCGCTCAAGCGCCGAACTCCAGAAGCTCCCATTGTCTGGCATTGGTCTGGTGCGAATGGAGTTTCTGGTCGCACAAGAGATCGGCATCCATCCACTTGCAATTCACGAGTTCGATCGTGGAACTCTGGATGATCCTACATTGGCAATGAAGATTGCAAGTGCCAGTTCTGGCTATAATACCGCTTACGAATGGTATGTAGAAACTCTATCAAACGCTCTCTCAAAGTTTGCGAAAATTGCCGCCGGGCGGCGCGTGAATGTTCGGTTGCCGGATTTTATCGCTGATGACTACCTGACTCTACTCGGCGGTGATCGATACGAAATTGGCGAAGAACCAAATCCCATGTTGGGATTTCGAGGCACCACCAAGCTAATTTCGGAACAATATGAAGCGGCACTCGCTGCAGACTGTCAGTCAATCGCCGATGCTTTCCAGCGGCGGGGATTTCACAACTTGGCTGTTATTCTGCCGTTCTGCCGAACACCAGAAGACGCTCAGGTGGCGACGCGGAAGATGAGGTCATTTGGATTGGCTGGCATACAATTCGGCATGATGGTCGAAATCCCCTCAAACATCTTACTCGCCGACGCTTTCGTAAAATACTTCGACTTTTTTTTGGTTGGTCCGATGGACTTAACCCAGCTGACCTATGCAGCTGATAGAAAAACCACCGCTCTTGGCTCCTACAGCGATCAAACTGCTGCCACCTTTGAGTTTGTGAAACTTTTACTGCAAAAAATATCCTGGCAAAACATTGATGTGTTCATTGGCGGATGGCCTTTGTGTCAATACTTCCAAGAGTACAAGTCTATAAAGACCAATAATCGGCTTCACCTTGTAGAGCTGCCTGACCGTATCATTGAATTTCTCGAAAACGCCAATCTGGTTTCGAATCCAGACGATCGGATGAGTGAGTTTGACACGGTGAGGAGATCATAATGTTGGGTGCAATTGATATAGGGACACACAAATTTTCAGACTCAGCTTCCTTGGCTGGAGATACTTTGAATAAGCTTGGTTGTTCGCAAGCAACTCAGTACTTTGAAGAGAAAAATAGGATCGCCGTCCGGAAGCCTTACCTTCATTCTGTAAACAAGGATGAATTGAAGCCTATCGCCTATTCGGACGTGTTTGATCTCATCAGGCCACAAATGGCGGCGCTTGGGTCTATTTATCTTCATTATCCATTCTGTACAAAGAGCTGTGCCTTCTGCCACTACTACAAAGTACGGGCCAAGAGTGATGAGCTCTCGCAATCTTTTCCTGCTAAACTTGTAGCAGAGTTAGATTTGCTCCTTGAGGCGATGGAGCTTAACGAAATCTCTTCGGACACGATCCATTTCGGTGGGGGCACGCCGTCACTTCTTCAGCGCGATGCCTGGATGAAATTTGTCGACGATTTGCGGCGTCGGATCAATTTTGCTTCGGCCTGTGAGATCGCCATTGAAGTAGATCCAGCAGACCTCAATGAAGAAAACCTAACGTTCTGGCTCATGAGCGGGATTAATCGTGTCAGTCTCGGTGTCCAATCGTTTCAGAATACCATCCTGCGTCAGCTGCAGAGAGATCATAACGGACAAGATGCTATCCGAGCAGTTCGTTTACTACAGAATGCGGTGGTCCCTAACATCAATGTCGATCTGATGTACGGCATGCCGGGATGGACTTTCGATGACTGGGTGAGAGATGTCGAAACCGTCACTGCTCTCAAACCCAACTCGATCACTTGTTACGGAACACGGTCGGATCCTGTTCACTCGGCCCGCAAAGCGGCGAATTTTCCAAGCGCAACGCAGAGAATTTTGGCTCACCAATACGCGATTCAGACTATTCTTGATCATGGGTACTACCAGTACTCGCCCAACCAATTCGTCCGTGATTATTCTGGTGCCTGTTTTGCCAAGAATAATAGAAACCGTTGCGAGGCGATTTTAGGGTTGGGGCCACGGGCGCATTCCATTTTCGAAGGCGTATTCTATGAGTCTGCTATGGGTGTCGAAGCCTATCAAACCACATTAAAAGCAGGTCGATTGCCGGACTTGAAGGCTGCTTTCGTTGACAGTGGCAAAGAGAAAGTGCGATTTGTCCAGTTCGGTCTGAAGCTGAGCGGGCTGGGGAAGCCTAAATCAGACAATGGTGTTGATGATAGAGCTTATCGCTTAAGGTTCGGCAGCTCACTTCTTGAGGACTTCTCAGAGATAATATCAGAACTCACCGCCGAAGGTCTGATCAAAGAGGTTGAATCAGACTTTGTAAACCTGACGCATCTGGGCGTACTGTTCGCAGATGAGGTGGTAAAGCGGTTTGCCGTCGGATCAACGCAATGAAAACGAGTCGACACACAGGGGCGTTTCTGATTTTGGGCGCTGGCTCACTGCATATTGCGGGTATCATGTTCGTCTATGCTTATCCACTTGTATTGGCTCGGATGGAAACCACATGGGATCCGATGTGGGCTGCATTTCCGGCACTCATCTTTACGATAGCTGGCGGATTGTGGGCTCCAATAGCTGGCCGCTTGCTCGATGCGCAACCTAAAGCGCTTGCTATTCCAATGGGTCTCTTCGCTATAATCGCAGGCTTTGGTCTATGGTCGCTAACCTCTTCTGTGCTCGTCTTGATGATGATTGTCGCGACACTGATTTCATTCGGGGCGCAATTGGCAGGTGCACAAGGAGGTCCGCATCTGCTTAGAACAGCCTATCAAGGTAATCAGCCACGCGCTCAATTCCTGGCTTCAATTGGGCTCTCCTTTGCTGCTCTGGTTGTTCCGCTGATCGACTGGCTGATCGGCCCAGGGGTAGGTTCTGTTGGTCTGCTCTTGTCGTTGGCGATTGTGTTGTTTTGCCTCAGCGCAATTGCTATGGCTTGCATACACGTTGCTGGGGCAACCACTGATCACACAGTTACACGCTGGCGGATTCAGGCAAACACCGAAAGACGTCCCAGTTTTTCCGGCACACCGTGGAAAACGAGGGCGATGTATACAGGTCTGCTATTCGGTGGACTTTTCGGTTCGATTGGGGCGTTTATTCTGCACTTTGGGTCCCAGATGGCACAGGCTAATGCCTCGAATCTTTTGCTTGGAGGTGGCGGCTTCATATTAGCCATCGCAACCGGCGGTCTAGTCAGTCGTATTGGTCTCTCTCTCATCGCAAATCCAAATAATGTCAAAACCGTTCTAGTAGGGCTTGTTGTATGGCACTTTATCGCCTCTGCATGCGTTCTACTTGGGGGCAGCGCTTTGGGCGTTTGGGGGAGCGTAGCAGTTACTGTCCTTTTCGGAGTATCCGTTTCGGGAACGCTTTCAATCGTCCCCATCATTGCTGCCGATATCAGCGATCGTGCCTCCTACGGTGCCGTTTTAGGCGCGATTAGATTTTGGTCGCTGTTCAGTAACGTTTTCTTGTTCATTTTATTGAGCGCAGTCCTTCAACTGGCCCCAAGTTTTTATGCCAGTTCGCACCTTTTCATACTGGCAATCTGCGGCCTGCTTTTAATCAGCAGTACGCGAGGCAAAGCGCTAAACGTCCAAACCAACTCAAGTATGGGTAGCTAGGGAGGAAACGCTATGGGAATGTGGCAGGACAGGCTCACGCTTATTGTTCAACAAAGATTACCGCGGCCGAAAGTTGTAGATATATTTCGAATGCCCGATCTGAAGAGTTGGGAACCAGGTCTGGTTGAAGTCGAGTTTCATCCTGATGAGGACTTTTACTCAATCGGTGAGACATTGTTTGGAGGGTATATCGCCGCATTGGCAGATACCTATGCCTGTCACGCTGTAACGACAGTGCTTCCCGATGACCTGTTTGTTCAGACACGGTCTATTCAAACCTACTTTCACAAACCGATACGCAACGAGGTAGTTCATATCTTCGGTAGGCTTGTCTGGGATGGAAAAAGGTCCGCACATGCTCGCGTAGAATTCACGCAAAACAATGGCGACTTATGTGTTCACGCTGAAGCAGCGATCGCAAAAATGCCTATTCCGGCTGGACCCAAAAAAACCGCGTTAAACGCCAACGCCCAGGGTAATTCAAACTAAAGGAAGGAGACCCCCCTATGACTAATTATGAACGCCTCTTGGCCGCGACAGAGGATACCTATCGTCGCGAAATTCTAGAGAATCCCGTTTTTGAGCGAGTGTTGAGCGGAGCAATGACCAGGCAAAACTACATCGCTTACCTGAGAGAGACTTACCACTTGGTAAAACACACGTCTAAGGCACTCGCTATGGTCGGTGCGAGACTTCCCCACGAGCGTCGTGCATTAAGGGGCTGGTTCTTCCATCAAAGCGTCGATGAACACAATCATGATCTTTTTTGCGTGGACGATCTAAAAGCTCTTGGTGAAGATCCTGAACAGGTACTTTGTGGCCGTATGGGCAAAGGTGCCTGGGGGCTTGTTTGCCACATTTATTTTCTCGCTGCCTTTGACAACCCAGCAGCTTTGCTCGGCGTTGCATCCGCAACTGAAGGGTTGGGTGCAGATGTCGGCGCGCAATTCGAAGTGATTATCAGAGAGAAATATGGGTATCCTATGGAAGCGACCACATTCCTCAGGAGCCATGGTATTTCTGATCAGAAGCATGTTGCGGATGCCATCAAGGCGATCAACGAACTGGTAGTCAGTGACGCGGAGTTGGAAGACCTTATCTTCGCGCGCCGTATGACCCTGAAATACTATGGTGAGATGCTGAGAGAAACCGTTACTGAGGGCGTAGAGTCGAACGAAAGCAGTTCTGAGGAACTGAAAATTGCTAGTTGACGCTCTGCGAAAAGGTAGAGCGTTCTCCATGGACATTGAGAACGCTCTGCAACTTCGCCGTTTCATTGAACTAGGTTAGCAACGCAAATAACTCTGGGCAAGGAGGACGAAATGTCGGCTTTGTTAGGCAGTTTTGAAACGTCATACCGACATTATAAACTGAACATAGTTGAACTCGGCCCATCACATGATCATCAATACCGTCACTTCCTGGGCGAGGTGTATAGCAAGCATGGTTATAGTGGTGCAGAGCATATTGCGCCCCCCTCATTCACGCGTTTGGGCATACTGGCCCATTCGGGTGAAGATGGCACGTCACGTCTCGCCGGAATTTGTGCGGTCGGCCCCGCACCGGGTCCATCGCAGGATTCCATTGTCGACATTCTCGAAGATCAGGTCGAGCTGAGAGGTACCAAAGTGAGCGCCGCGACACTTGTGGAGCTTCGCAATTTTGCCGTGAGCCAGCCTTTCCTGGCATCACCTGCGCTGGCCATGCTGTGTTGCGGTGCAAGTACGTTCTTCACAGATCGGGCGCCCAATGTGATCGCTTATGGCATTGTAAGATACGGTATACTGAGGAGTTTTATTGCCTTCGGACCGTTGCCCGCAGAGATGGAACCAATTCACTTGCTCGGTGATGATGGTGTGGACGATTACCTAATTTATTATGATCTGCGAGGACGAGAGGGTGTGCGATACCTCCACGATCGATTTCATCACTATTGTTTGCAGGCAGATAAGCTCGGTCGGATAAGAGAGCTTAGAAAAGCACGAGTCTGTGAGGAACGCGCGGTATGAATGAGCCACTCGGCATAGACTTTGATGCGCGATGGAAGGAACTCTGTCGATTGAGTCGGGAGACCGACTTTAAATTCGCATCTGCCTCTAGAACATGGGAAGTATTGCGGTTTTTTGCAGCGTCAAAACCTGGTGGCCATATGCTCGAGATTGGCGGTGGTACCGGGTTTTCTACTTATTGGTTGCTTGAGGGTATGTCGCCATCAGCGCGTCTGATCTCACTGGAGATGATTGACGCATATCAATCCATCGCAAGGCACATCTTTGAAGAGGATGACCGCGTCATCTTTGAAGCGGCATCAATGGAGTCGCTTGACCAGTATGAGCAAGGTTCCTTCGATCTCATTTTTGCGGATGGAGAACCAGGGAAATACATTCATTTCGAAAAAGCGATCGATCTTTTGAGTTCTTCCGGTCTCTATATTATCGACGATATTATGTTCAGGCCGCATTGGAATGCAGACCATTGCAAGCGTGTTTCTAAGCTGGTGATGTCTCTGTACGAGCGCGATGATGGGTACGTCACACTTATCGAACAGGGCGATGGTGTTGCGGTATTTTTAAAAAGGTAGAAGAGGAGCAAAGCTTGCAAGAAGAAGCATTAACGCTGGATGACTTTGTGAGGGATCGGTGGTATGCGGCAGCATGGTCTTGTGAGTTGGCCTCGGGCATCATTCTGCGACGCAAGATACTGGGCAAGCATATCGTTTTCTGGCGAGGTTTGGGCGGTAGCATTAGCGCTCTGCTCGACTATTGTCCTCATCGCGCGGCACGCCTGAGCGATGGTAAGATTGTTGGAGATGAAATTGAATGTGCCTATCATGGTCTACGTTTTAACGGACTTGGAAAGTGTGCACGGAATCCGCATGGTAATAGGCGAGCGGACAACATTGAAACGCCCAGCTTCCATATAATCGAAAAACATGGCGTTTTGTGGATATGGAACGGTCGAGTTGAGGAGGCGGATCAGCACCTTATTCCCGACTTTTTTTATTTGGAGCAGTACGACGACTTCGTTCATTCACAGCGCGGATATCTCTATATCAAGGCAAACTACCTTCTGATTTCGGACAACTTGCTGGATCTGAGCCACACTCAGTTTCTACACCCAAACCTGTTGGGGTCCGAAGCCATTATAAATGGGGATCATGATGTGTCAGTGCACGAAGACAAAGTCTCTGTAAAGATATGGGCGCGAAATGCCCCTGCACCAAAGGCATTTGAGGTGTTCTTTCCTCTTGAAGGAAAACCCGTTGATCACTGGCTTCAAATCGATTGGAAAGCACCCGGTTATATCCACTTGTTCTCGGGCGTGACGTCGCCTGGAGAAACAAAGGCAGATGGCTGGGAAAATATCAGTGCTCATCTTATTACTCCTGCGGACAAAACGACGTCGCATTATTTCTTTCATTCAAGTCGCGACCCAAGATCACGACGATTGCCTTTCGATCCCAAAACGATGGAAGAAATATTGACCGTCAACGTGCCCGAGTGGCATCCATTTCTAATTGAGGACAAGCCGATGCTTGAGGCACAACAAGGCGTCATTGACGAACTTAATCTTTGTGAGCGCGATTTAATAACCTTATCCAGCGATGCGGGCCCGATGAGAGCGCGGATAGTTATTAAAAGACTACTTCATGAGAAAAGCGCGCAGTAGTTAGACCGTATGTCCTCGGCAACCAGTTGCCCTTTTGGGTTTTCTGGCTGGCATATAAGGAGGGGCGTTCCGTAGTGAGGCCTGTTCCCTTTGAGCCAGGAGGACGGGCAAATGTCAGAGAGTTCGAAAGCCGCATTCGTCGGGTTGGATGTTTCAAAGGCGCATCACGCCGTGGCAGTCGCCGATATGGCGCGGCGGCAGGCCGTGCCGGCGCGCCATATAGGCGACCCGTACCCCTGGCTCGAAACTCTCCGCCACGATCGCCGCCTTCGCCTCAACTATCCTAGATCGGAA
>Ga0209344_10001636_pt1 | contig 28316 bp, 23 predicted proteins | sample Cruoilmetagenom6_FD_187293 | JGI IMG/M metagenome (GOLD analysis project Ga0209344, IMG submission 187293) | Oil polluted marine microbial communities from Coal Oil Point, Santa Barbara, California, USA - Santa Barbara Oil Seep Sample 6 (SPAdes)... | ecosystem: Environmental > Aquatic > Marine... | reverse complement strand
GTGACATATTAAAAACTGATATTAATAACTTAAATAAAATTATTTTATATGACATAACAGGTCACTTTATTAAAATAATCGAACCAAAATCAATAATTGATTTTGGTAAATTATCAAAAGGTACCTATCTATTAAAATTTAAATCAAATGAAAGAGAATTTATAACAAAAGTTATAAAAAAGTATTGAGTTATATATAACTAACTACTCTCTCTAAAAGTTTAAATAAGTTTGGTGTTTTTTACCTTCAAAAAAACTAAGTATCCCTTGTATTTTTCATTTATTTTAAACCAACCGGAGAACTCTAGAAGATTTTTGACCCTTAAATATTTCCTTGTTTTATACATTTATCAGTATTCGTGAGACGCAATTAAATACTAATCTCTAAAGATTTTTTTTCAATACAAATGCAGGGTTATGGTTTCACGTCAAAAGGGACAGTATAGGAGAAGTTATCTGATTTGATAAAAAAAACATAAATTTATAAGTGGCCTAAATCAAATATTTAATAAGACTAGGCTTTCAACAAAAAGCCGGACAAATTTTCTACGGTTTGATAGATATACGGTTTAGAGCATAATGACCATCCTATTATTTGCCCGTAATATGAATCAATAATAGTTAGTAAGATATAACCAACCTGGGACAGTCCTTATTTAGGTTATATCCGATATCCAGACTACATGTAATGTTTTTGGTTTAAAAATTCTTGTTTAAACGATTCCTGCAAATAGGATACGGATGGTTGGAATTAGTAGTGATCTTAAACTGCTTTTAAGTTTAGTTCCCCGGCCACTGATACGCACCAATTCGATAGACTTCCCGCCGTTCTTGGAAAAGAAGTGAACGGCTTTTTTAATGTCCCAAAATCTAGTTCTTTTTTTAAGTGCTTTTCGTAATTGTTTCACTTCCAAAAAATCTATTATAGGTTTTACGCTAACTGTTGGCGATGTTCCTCTTTTTTGGCTTGCTCTACACTTTTAATACGTTGCACTTGAACAACTAGTTTATCCGTTAATTCTGTAAAGATTTCTCACTGATAACTTAATGGGATTACTTTTGATCAAAATTCTACACCGTAAACTCGTTCTTACATTATTTTAAGTAAACAGTCTTAAAACTTCTGTTAGAGTAAATGTAGAAACTCCAAAAACTTCCTTATGAATTTTTATGGGCAATATTATCCATTTCAACTTTTTCCTCTTCAGGTTCTATTGCCAAAAGAAAAGCTGCTATAACAGCTAAAACAATTCCTGCAATTTTATAATTACCGGGGACAACCCCTAATACAAGCATAGAAATAATTGATGTAATTAAAGGTGCTCCAGCATTGGTCATAGGTGAAACAACCATTGCTTTTCCATATCTAAAAGCATAGACCAAACACAATGCACCGATAGCATTGAGTATTTGAATTCCAGCGGCCAAATATGGTCCATCTGCACCCCAATTAATATCTTGCGTGAAATCTGTCATATAAAGAGCAACAGGTATAAGTAAAATTCCCGAAATCATCATGTAAAAAAAAATACTTTCCGCATTCATGGTCTGGTTTGCAAATTTCATAAAATAAGCTTGAATACCCCAAGCGGCCAATACAAGAATAGCGAGTATAAACCATAGAATACCAGTTTCTTCAGTAGTTTGTCCAGTTCCGTCCGAGTATTCAAAAAGAGGCAAGGCCAATAATGCCAGTCCAATTCCTATGGCTCCCAACTTACCAGTTCGTTCCTTTAAAAATATAAATGATAGAACAATAGTAATTACAGGGGACAAGGAAATTATTGGGAAAATTAAATATGTAGGACCAACGGTAACCGCATAAAAAAGAATCATTTGGCCTCCAGCTCCCAACAATCCAATAATTAGACCATTTTTAATAGATTTCTTATCAGTCTGCAGTTTCCAATTCATACGTTTTAAAACATAAATTGCTGGAGGAACCATTGTAAACGCCCATACACAATAGATAAGTGTGTCGGGAAATCCATTTTCTGAGGGTAGACCAGTAAAAGCACCCCATACACCCCAAAAAATAGTTGTCACCAATGCAAATAAGAGCCACGGCTTTTTAGTATTCATCTTTGTTATATATTTTCAGTAATATAAAATAGCACTTTCTAAGTTTTTGATTTAGTTTAAAAGTATAAAATAAACAACTTGATCAACCTTACACTTAATACTTGATTAAAATCTTCTTGAATTCCAAAATTCTTATAGTTGCCATTAATTAAAAGTTGGCTAAATATACGGTGATTATGTATTTACAAGAAATAAAATACAATAAATATTGGTATTACTCGAAATAAAACGTAAATAAAAATAAACATAAAGAAAGGAAATATCTATTTTATTCTAGGAAATGAACACCTCGAACATTGCCTCTCGTAAAGAAAAATAGTAATCTTGAGCGTAAGCTAAAGTAAGCAAATACATAAAGATTGGTGAATTCATATAATTAACCCGAGTTTCCAATTATACTATTGTTTTCTCAAAATGAAATACCATTACGAACAAGATCAGTTTGAGGATAAACCTGTCGACCGTTACAGCATTAATATATCTGGGCATCAAGAGGGTCTGTAAATTAAACTCTCTCCACTGTTCCGATTCCTTTGTAGCTGGACTTGCAATAAATAAGCAGGCAATTAAATAAGGGTCATGCTGCTACGTTTTGATTAAACATTTCTAATTCAAATCCTTTTATTGTTTTATATGCCAATGTGGAGTGTCCTCTTTTTCTATTATACCAAGTTTCTATCCGTTGAAAAATTAATAGTTCGGCTTCTGATCTAAGTGGGTAATTGTGTTTCTATATCCATTCTACTTTTAAACTTTTAAAGGATGGTCCAGCAACTGTATTGTCCCGACAATTTCCTTTCCTGCCCATACTTTGTTTTACCAAACCATTATAACTTTTTAGGATATCAGTAAACTGACAACTCACATATTGAGTACCTCTATCGGAAAGGGATATCAATTCTTTAGTGATAGTGTTCGCTTTAAGAGCCATATTCCAAGTAGGGATTATAGTATCATCTGTCGTAATCTTCAATTTTCGCTTTTCTTGATAAATAAATTATTTGTTCCCATGATTTTTGCGCCCTTGGTCTTAATATCTGACAACCTTTGCTCAAAAGCACTTTCCTGACCCTTGGGGCGCCATAACTTTTGAAACTATTTTTAAAAACATCATGAACCTCTCTCTTTAAGGCATTATTCTCCATCTACCACAGGAGGGTACACGGTCCGACCAATCATAATAACCGCTTAACTTACCTTGAACATTTTGCACATCTTTTCAACTGGAAATTTGAATTTGTGGTGTTTTATGAATCTATATTTTTTCTGTCGTCCAGGAAAAAGATGACCATCGCCTTTTTTAGAGTGTCACGTTCAATCTCAGCATTCCTTAATTTTTTTCTTCAATTCCGAAATTTCCTTCTGTCCATCTATTAATTTAGGTTTTCCCTTTCCCGGGAAACTGTTTTTACCGTAATCCTTGGATTCCCTTCACCATCGACCCGGTACAGAAGCGGGAATATCCAGTTCCCTTCACATCTCAACAACACTCACTCGAGCATAGCTTGGTTCAACTGCTTTCTTTTTAAGTTCCAAGGTGTAATCTCTATTTTCTCTTTACATGTTTCAAAATTGATCTGATCAGCCAGTACGCTCTTATCTTTATGTCCGGTCAAATATAGTAAGTCCAGTCTTAAAATAGTTCGGTAACTTATATCATAATTTTATTTTAAATTGAAAGATTGGTTTCTATATTTGCGATTCAATAAACTTATTAAAAGCCCATGTGGTGAAATTGGTAGACACGCTACCTTGAGGGGGTAGTGTTCGCAAGGACGTGCTAGTTCGAATCTAGTCGTGGGCACAACAGGTTAGATTTAGGTCTAACCTTTTTTTATTTTAATAATTTTAACTTTCTGGAATTCAAAAGGTATTTTAATAAATTGTAGATTTGTTTAATTCTTTTTCAGAAAACATGAACAATGTAAAAAAGCAATTTAGCATTAGGGACTTAGAAAACCTCTCTGGTATTAAGGCACACACCATTAGAATTTGGGAAAAAAGATATAATCTTTTATTACCTGAACGTACAGATACCAACATTAGAACATACAGTCTTTCTAGCTTACAAAAGCTACTAAATGTAACCTTACTTTATAATAATGGATATAAAATATCTAAGATTGCTAAAATATCCGATAAAGATATTCCATATGTTGTTCGTGAAATAGTAGCAAAACACAGTCATAAGAGCCAAGCTATAAATACCTTTAAATTGGCGATGGTCAATTTTGATCAAACTATGTTTTTTAATACTTATAATGCGTTATTAAGTGAAAATTCATTTAGGGTAATATTCAAAGAGACCTTTATTCCTCTTTTGAACGAACTAGGTCTATTATGGCAGACAGATACTATTAGTCCGGCTCATGAGCATTTTATGAGTAGTTTGATCAAGCAAAAGATTTTATTAAACATAGAAAAGCTTCAACATTTAGAACCTACTAAGAAAGACAAGGTGTTTGTTGCTTTTTTACCTGAAAACGAAATCCATGATATAGGTTTATTATATATTAATTACGAAATTATTTTAAAGGGGTATAAATGTATTTACCTGGGCCCTACCATACCTATTGGAAATTTAGAAGATGTTCTAAAGTATTTTGATAATATCTATTTTGTTTCATACTTCACCGTTTTTCCAGAAAAGGACCGAGTAAATAGGTATATCGAAGATTTTAGTAAGTTGGTAGCTGAATATAAAAATCCTAATTTTTGGATTATGGGCAAACAAATAAGCTTTATCGACCACACTATAAAACCTAAGTATTGTAAAACATTTACTTCTATAGATAGTTTAGTAAGCAATTTATAATTCCTCGAATCTCATGAAGAAAAGTTGCATTGTAATAGGTTCTGGTTTCTCGTCTTTATCTGCCTCTTGTTACTTGGCAAAAGCTGGTTGGGATGTTTCCATTTATGAAAAAAACGATTCGGTTGGTGGTCGAGCATCACAATTCACAAAAGAGGGATTTACTTTTGATATGGGACCAAGCTGGTATTGGATGCCCGATATTTTTGATAAGTTTTTTGCTGATTTCAATAAACAAACATCTGACTATTACCAATTAAATAAATTGAGTCCTGCTTATAAGATTTTCTTTAGCGATGATATCATTACTATAGGTGACAGTATGGATAAAATTTGTTTAGAGTTTGAAAGAATAGAACCGGGAAGCTCAAAAGCACTAAAAAAATTTATAAATAAAGCGCAAGAAAATTATCACATTGCTATCAATAAGATAGTCCTTAGACCGGGACTTTCGCCGTTAGAATTGGTAACAAAAGAAACAATTTTAAAAGTTGACCAATTTTTTAAAACTATTAGCTCACAAGTACGTAAGTCTTTTAAAGACCCAAAATTAGTATCAACGTTAGAATTTCCGGTTTTATTTTTAGGTGCTAAACCAAGTAATACACCTTCATTCTATAATTTTATGAATTTTGCCGATTTTGGTTTAGGTACATGGCATCCAAAAGGTGGTATGTACGAAGTTATCAAGGCAATAAAGAATCTAGCAATAGAATTAGGAGTTAATATACATTCAAATATTCCGGTTGATAAAATATTGGTGAAAAATGGTAAAGCCAACGGCGTTTTATGTAATGGGAAAATCTATACTGCAGATATAGTCCTTAGCGGTGCAGATTACCAACATTCCGAAAGTTTATTAGATAAAAAATACCAACAGTACAGCAAGAGCTATTGGGAGAAAAAAGTATTTGCTCCGTCCTCCTTGCTATTCTATATAGGGTTTAATACAAAGCTTAAAAATATTGAACATCACAATCTATTTTTTGACACAGATTTTGAGCTCCATGCACAAGAAATTTATGATGAACCAAAATGGCCTACCAATCCGCTGTTTTATGCAAACTTCCCATCTATAACAGATATAACAATGGCACCAATGGGTTGTGAAACAGGTTTTTTCCTGGTGCCTATTGCCACAGCACTTGAAGATACTCCTCAACTAAGAAATCAATATTTCAATATTATTATGGATAGGTTTGAAAAAAGAACTGGTCAAAACATTAGAAATAATATTATATTCAAAGAAACATTCTGTGTAAATGATTTTATAGAACACTATAATTCATATAAGGGAAATGCCTACGGTTTGGCAAATACCTTAACACAGACTGCTTTTTTGAGACCTAACTTAAGAAGTAAAAAAGTAGCGGGATTATATTTTACAGGACAACTGACTGTACCTGGACCAGGGGTGCCACCTGCATTAATTTCTGGAAAATTAGTGTCGGAATTAATTATAATGGATAATTAGTAATTTATGAAAGAAACTTTTGACCAAGTCTCATATCAGTGTAGTAAAATCGTGACCAAACGATATAGTACATCTTTCGCTTTGGCGGCAAAGATGCTACACCCATCTATTCGTAGCCATATTTATAATATATATGGTTTTGTGCGCTTTGCCGATGAAATTGTAGATACTTTTCATGACTACAACAAAGAAGTACTTTTAAACAAATTCGAACAAGAACTTGAAGCTTCATTACAAAATAAGATTAATCTTAACCCTATTTTAAACTCTTTTCAACATACGTATCACACATATAACATTCCAAAACATTTGGTTGATTCTTTTATGAAGAGTATGAGAATGGATTTGTTCAAGAATATTTACCGTACCGATGCTGAATACAAAGAATACATATACGGTTCAGCAGATGTTGTCGGCTTAATGTGTCTTCAAGTTTTTGTAAAGGGTGATACCGAAGCATATAATAAGCTCAAAGAGTCTGCTATGGCATTAGGGTCTGCATTTCAAAAGGTAAATTTCTTAAGAGATGTAAAAGCCGATTTTGAAGAGTTGAACAGGTCTTACTTTCCTAATACGAATTTGAAAGAATTGGACGAAGCCTCAAAAAAAAGAATAGTTGAAGAAATAAAAGCAGATTTTAAACTAGGATACCAAGGTATTGTAGGGTTACCCACTGAAGCTAAATTTGGGGTGTATACTGCTTATAAATACTATTTTAAATTACTCAAAAAATTACAGGGCACACCGTCTTTAGAAATAAAAAATGCACGTATTAGGGTGCCGAACTACCAGAAATTTGGGTTACTAGCTCGTTCTTACGTTAAATTTAAAATGAATTTAGTATAATGAATATAGTTATTTGGATATTGATTTTTCTAGGTACTTTTCTGTTTATGGAATTTATGGCGTGGTTTACGCACAAATATGTTATGCACCGATTTTTATGGAGTCTACACAAAGATCACCATAAAAAGGATCATGATTCTTGGTTCGAGCGCAATGATCTATTCTTTATTTTCTATGCTATCGTTAGTATGTCTTTATTCTATTTTGGCACCACAGGTTTCTGGTATGGGTATCCTTTAGGATTTGGAATATTAGCATACGGTATTGCTTACTTCTTAGTACATGACATTTTTATTCACCAACGTTTTAAGCTTTTTAGAAATGCCAATAATTGGTATTGCAGAGGTGTAAGAAGAGCGCATAAAATGCATCATAAGCATTTGGGCAAAGGTGACGGCGAATGTTTTGGAATGTTGTTCGTACCTTTTAAATACTTCAAAAAATAGTGGGTTATTCCGCTATCAATTCATTTAAAAGTTTATCAACTTTATCATTATCCCAATCGGCAATAGCATTTTGGTGTACCACTATCGAACCATGCTTATCAACCACATAAGACCCTGGCGGTTTTAATAAAGAAATTGGGCTAGGTTCTCCTATAATTTGATACGTAACAGGAAAAGAATACCCCTGTTCTTCCATAAAAAGCTCAACAGGAACTCTTTCTTCATTCGTAATCACATAGAACTCTATTTCGTCGCCAAATTTATCGTACAAATGCTGAACGTCTTTTAATTGCGCCTGAGAAGGCATATGCCAAGAAGTCCAAAAAGTAATAAATACAACTCTCCCTTTTGCTTCATCGAAATTGAAAAATTTCCAATTAGCATCTTTCAATTTCCAATCGTAATCGTCAATCTTACCTCTTTTTTCTATACTAATAATAGTAGGTGAAGTGGCAAAAAACCTATTGAGTATTATTTTACTGTAATCACCTAAAGGTGTAACAAAAAAAGAAAGTGCGAAAGCAATAATCAATAAGGTAAAAACCGTTTGTCTCTTCATAAAAGTTGGATAGGAATCAAAACTAAAAAACTCCTGAATAAAATCAGGAGTTTTCCATATAAATTTTATATTATTGGAACTATGAGGCATTTTCCCTCTTAATTACATTTAAAGCAGAACCCTCTCTATACCATCCTATTTGAGCAGCATTATATGTATGATTCACTTTTATAACGTCTTTATTACCATTTGCATGAACAACCTCTACTGTCAAAGGCTTATCTGGAGCAAAATCGGCTATATCAATGAAATTGAAAGTATCATCTTCTTGAACTAAATCATAGTCATTTTCATTGGCGAACGTTAACCCGAGCATACCTTGCTTTTTAAGGTTCGTTTCATGAATACGCGCAAACGATTTAACGATTACCGTAGCAACCCCTAAATGACGTGGCTCCATTGCTGCATGTTCACGTGAAGAACCTTCACCATAGTTATGATCACCGACAACAATACTTCTTATCCCTGCCGCCTTATAAGCACGTGCCGTATCGGGAACACCGCCAAACTCTCCAGTTAACTGATTTTTAACCATGTTGGTCTTTTTACCAAATGCATTAACCGCACCAATTAAACAGTTATTCGAAATATTATCTAAATGACCACGGAAACGCAACCACGGTCCGGCCATAGAAATATGATCTGTTGTGCATTTACCAAATGCTTTAATCAATAACTTGGCACCTATTAAACTTTCGTCTTTAATCGGAGTAAACGGTTCTAACAATTGTAACCTTTCTGAATCTGAAGCTACTTTTACCTCAACTCCAGATCCATCTTCCCTAGGAGCAAGATAACCTGCATCTTCTACTTCAAAACCTTTAGGTGGCAGTTCCCACCCTGTAGGCTCATCGAACATTACCTCTTCTCCTTTTTGATTGATTAGCTTATCCGTCATCGGGTTAAAATCCAATCTACCAGAAATGGCAATGGCGGCCGTAACTTCTGGTGAAGCTACGAAAGCATGTGTATTCGGGTTTCCATCTGCACGTTTTGCAAAATTTCTATTGAAAGAGTGAACTATACTATTCTTTGGTGCATTTTTTGGATCATTATAACGTGCCCATTGCCCTATACATGGTCCGCATGCGTTAGTAAATATCTTAGCATCTAATTTCTCGAAGATTCCTAAAATACCATCGCGATCTGCAGTATATCTTACTTGCTCAGAACCAGGGTTGATACCTAATTCAGCTTTCATTTTTATTCCTTTATCAATAGCTTGTTGTGCAATTGAAGAAGCTCTGGACAAATCTTCATAAGAAGAGTTCGTACAAGAACCTATCAATCCCCATTCAACAGCCAATGGCCAATCATTAAAAGTAGCCTTTTCCCTCATATCACTACCTACTTTAGTTGATAAATCTGGCGTAAAGGGACCGTTTAATAATGGCGTTAATTTGGTCAAATCGATTTCAATAACTTCATCAAAATACTTTTCTGGGTTGGCATACACCTCAGCATCTGCAGTTAAATGTTCTTTAACCTTATTTGCTGCGTCAGCAATATCGACCCTGTCGGTAGCTCTTAGGTAACGTTCCATAGACTCATCATAACCAAAGGTTGAAGTCGTAGCTCCTATTTCTGCCCCCATATTACATATAGTTCCTTTCCCGGTACAAGAAAGGTTTTTGGCACCTTCACCAAAATATTCTACAATAGCTCCTGTACCACCTTTTACCGTAAGTATTTCAGCAACTTTTAAAATGATATCTTTTGGTGCTGTCCAACCAGAAATATCACCAGTTAACTTCACCCCTATTAATTTTGGAAATTTAAGTTCCCACGCCATGCCTGCCATCACATCAACCGCATCCGCTCCACCAACTCCAATAGCAACCATACCCAATCCACCGGCATTTACCGTATGTGAATCCGTACCAATCATCATTCCACCTGGAAAAGCGTAATTCTCCAAAACAACTTGGTGAATAATGCCTGCTCCCGGTTTCCAGAATCCAATACCGTACTTATTAGAAACAGATTCCAAAAAATCAAAAACCTCAGCACTTGTAGTGTTCGCAGATTTTAAATCTGCAGTAGCACCACTTTTAGCCTGGATCAGGTGGTCACAGTGTACTGTAGTAGGCACCGCAACCTTAGGTTTACCGGCTTGCATAAACTGTAACAAAGCCATTTGAGCTGTAGCATCTTGACAAGCAATACGATCGGGTGCAAAGTCAACATAGTCCTTTCCCCTGGTAAATACTTCAGTCGGACTACCATCCCACAAATGGGAATACAAAATCTTTTCTGAAAGAGTAAGTGGCTTACCTACAATCTCTCGTGCTTTGTCTACACGTTCCGCCATGGAAGCATAAACCTCTTTTATCATATCTATGTCAAAAGCCATAAAATCTATTTATATTTTTATTATACAATCTTAATTGTACAAGATACGAAATGTACAATAATTTCAAGAGCGCATATGAAATTAAGAATGATTATAAAAAACGAAAACAAAAAAGCCTGACTACGTATACTCAGGCTTTAATATTATATAAATAACGTTTTACTATCTAACCAATTGCTTAGTCGAAGGCTTGAACTTTGTTAAAACAATACCATCTACTGCAGCTTCATATTCCGCCATAGTAGGTGTTCTACCTAAAATCGTAGATAAAACTACAACAGGAGTTGATGACAATAACGATTCACCCTTTTTCTTGCCAGAATCTTTTACGACTCTACCTTGGAACAAACGTGTTGATGTCGCCATAACAGTATCACCAGGTTCAGCTTTTTCTTGGTTACCCATACAAAGGTTGCAACCAGGGCGCTCTAAATATAACATGTTTTCATATTTAGTACGTGCCAATCCCTTAGGTGCGTTATCATCAAATTCGAATCCTGAATATTTTTGTAATACTCCCCAGTCACCTTCCGCTTTTAACTCGTCTACAATATTGTAAGTTGGAGGTGCAACAACTAAAGGAGCTTTGAATTCTACTTTACCATTTTGAGCTTCAATGTTTTTCAACATTTGTGCTAATATTTTCATATCGCCTTTATGAACCATACAAGACCCTACGAAACCTAAATCTACTTTTTTGGTTCCGCCATAGTAAGATAATGGCCTAATATTATCATGTGTATAACGTTTAGAAACATCATCATTATTTACATCTGGATCAGCAATCATTGGTTCAGCAATTTTATCTAAATCAATAACTACTTCTGCGTGGTATTTAGCATCTGCATCTGGTCTTAGAGAAGGCTTAATACCTGTTTTAAGTTCCGTAATTCTAGTTTCTGCCTTATCAACAAGTCCTTGAAGTACTTGTTTTACATTGTCCATACCTTTTTTGATCATGATTTGGATACGACCTTTTGCAATCTCTAAAGATTCAATTAAGGTATCGTCTTCAGAAATACAGATAGATGCTTTCGCTTTCATTTCTGCCGTCCAATCTGTAAATGTAAAGGCTTCATCTGAAGTCAAGGTTCCGATATGAACCTCGATTACACGACCTTGAAATACGTTTTCGCCCCCAAACTGTTGTAACATTTGTTGCTGTGTAGCATGAACAACATCACGGAAATCCATATAAGATTTCATTTGTCCTTTAAAGGTTACTTTAACCGATTCTGGAATTGGCATTGAAGCCTCACCTGTAGCCAATGCCAAGGCAACTGTTCCTGAATCTGCTCCAAAAGCAACACCTTTAGACATACGTGTATGAGAATCTCCGCCAATAATAATATCCCAATCGCCAACAGTAATATCATTCAATACTTTATGTATAACATCCGTCATTGGGAAATATTTCCCTTTTGGATCACGCCCCGTAATTAAACCAAAGTCGTTCATAAAACTCATTAATCTTGGAATATTAGCTTTAGATTTATCATCCCAAACTGATGCTGTATGGCAACCAGATTGGTAAGCACCATCAACAATAGGAGAAATAACCGTTGCAGCCATCATCTCTAATTCTTGAGAGGTCATTAATCCTGTAGTATCTTGAGAACCTACAATATTTACCTCAGCACGAACGTAAGAACCTGCGTGTAACGTAGCTCCTGAAGTTCCAACAGCATTTCTATTGAAAATCTTTTCAACCGCTGTTAATCCTTGTCCTTCAATAGAAACCTCTTTTGAAGTTGCATATACTTGAGGAACATCTATACCTAATGTTTTACAAGCAAATGTTTGTAGTTTTTTACCAAAAACAACAGCATAAGAACCACCTGCTTTCATGAACTCCATTTTCTGTGGAGTAAATGCTGCAGAAATATCTTTTAATTCTACTTTACCGTGATAAAGCTTCTTTTCTTTTGTATTAATAGTAAGCACCGTACCTGTTGCCACAGAATACATTTGCTTTAAAATTGGCTCGCCATCCTCATCAACTATAGTGTTACCTACTTCATCTTTTTGCTTTACCCAGTTTTTAAGGTCTAAACCTATACCACCGGTTACACCAACAGTAGTCAAGAATATTGGAGCAATACCATTTGTACCAGCAATTACCGGAGCAATATTGATAAAAGGCACATACGGACTAGATGAAATACCTGTCCATAATGCCACATTGTTTACACCAGACATTCTAGAAGAACCAACTCCCATTGTTCCTTTTTCTGCAATTAGCATTACACGTTTATCAGGATATTGTTCCTTTAAAGCCAATAATTCGTTTTGCATCTCTTTATTGTGCTCAAACATACATTGACCATGTAACTCACGATCTGATCTAGAATGTGCATCTCCTCCTGGAGATAATAAATCTGTAGAAATATCACCAACACCGGCAATGTATGTTACTACTTCTATTTCCTCTTCTATCTCTGGAAGTTTCGTAAAAAACTCAGCCTTAGCGTAACTTTCTATAATATCCTTTGCAATGACATTACCACTATTCAGAGCTTCTTCTAAACGAGAAGTATCTGCCTCATAAAGAAAAACTTGTGTTTTTAAGACCTCAGCTGCCTGTTTTGCCAAAGTATCGTCAGATCCTAATGCGATATCTAACAAGACCTTTACAGAAGGTCCGCCCTTCATATGTGACAATTGTTCAAAAGCAAACTCAGCAGCTATTTCTTTTACGACTTCTTTTCCTAAAATAATTTCTTTTAAGAACTTAGCTTTTACCCCTGCGGCACTAGTTGTACCTGGTAAAATATTATAGATAAAAAAGTTTAGAGAATCTTCTCTGTACTCATTATCTACATCTTTAATCTGTTCAATGATTTTGCTAAGTAACTCAGCACCTTCAATTGGTTTTGGATGAAGACCTTGACTTTTACGCTCTTCGACCTCCTTAAGGTAATCTTTATAAATGCTCATTAAAAGTAATTTGTTTGTTAATTTGGATGTAGATATGTAGCTAGATTTCTAATTTCTCTCTGAAGACTTGTTGATGAAATGAGAATCATTATAACTACAAATTAACAGATTGAATTGATTTTAAGAATATATTTTATTCAATTAAAACACTATATATTCTTCTAAACATATCAATGTCATCTGTTAATTAATATTAAGTTAACGCAATTTTGTAAAATTACGTAATATAGAACGCATTTAAAATTAAATAAGTATGATTAGCTGCTTTTTCTCAAATGAGGCAGAAAGTGCATAAATATCAAACAATAATGATAACCGTTTTGTTTAATTCTTTATAAAAATATAGAAAAGTAGCTAATTTTTAGAGTAACCTATCAATAATATCCTCTTCACTGATACCTTCAGCCTCTGCTTTGTAGTTTTTTATGATACGATGGCGAAGTATTCCTTTTACTATGGCATGTACATCTTCAATATCTGGAGAAAATTTACCATGAATGGCGGCATTAGCCTTAGCGGCCAAAATAAGGTTTTGTGATGCTCTTGGGCCTGCACCCCAATCTAAGTACTGCTTAACATAATCTGAAGCAGAGCCTAAATTAGGTCGTGTGCTATTGACCAATTTTACTGCATACTCAACAACATTATCGGCAACCGGCACTCTACGCACCAAGTCTTGTATACTAATAATATCTTGAGCATTAAATAACGGATTAACCACTTGTTTTCTATCTGCAGTAGTGTTCTTAACCACTTGAATTTCTTCAGCGATAGATGGATATTTTAATTCTATGGCGAACATAAAACGGTCTAATTGCGCCTCTGGCAAAGGGTAAGTTCCTTCCTGCTCAATTGGATTTTGTGTTGCCAAAACAAAATAAGGTAAATCTAATTTATGTTGATGACCGGCAATCGTTACCGCTCTTTCTTGCATTGCCTCTAAAAGTGCCGCCTGAGTTTTTGGTGGGGTTCTGTTGATTTCATCTGCCAGAATAATATTTGAAAATATGGGACCTTTTATAAACTTAAAGTTTCTACTCTGATCCAATACCTCGCTCCCAAGAATGTCACTTGGCATTAGATCGGGCGTAAATTGTATTCTTTTAAAGTCAAGACCTAAAGCTTGGGCAATGGTATTTACCATTAATGTTTTTGCCAAACCTGGCACACCGATCAGCAATGAGTGACCACCTGTGTAAATGGAAAGCAGTATTTGTTCAACAACCTCATCTTGACCTACAATGATCTTGGCTATTTCCTTTTTAAGCTCAGCATGTTTTACTACAAGGCGTTCTATTGCTGCAACGTCTGACATATATTTATTCTTTTACCCAGTCATTAGCGAAGTCACAATCTTTGTTCTCTTCATTAACGTTAATATAGGTATCCTTTATATGTTTATCCATCCATTTTTTAATGGCGTTGTACTTCTTTTCGGTAAGCGCCAATTCTTGAATCTTGGTATAATCTTTTGAGAAATCGGCAACATGCTCATCGTACCTGTTGGTAATCTTCAAAATTTTATATTTCGGAGCTCCACCTCTTGGATCTTCTTCTAATACAGGATATGTAATTTCATTATCCTTCAAATTCTGTACCTGATTATACAGGGTTGGATCCATTTTTGTCAACTCAAACTTAGAATCGAAGTTTACCGGGTTACGTAGCAATCCGCCATCGAACTTTGTTTCTTTTTCATCAGAAAAATTTAAAGCAGCCTCGGCAAAAGTAAATTCATTATTCATGATTTTCTTACGAATACTATCTAACTCGGCTTTAGCCTCATCCATTACATTTTGAGATATTTCTGGTTGAACCAGTATGTGTCTTAAATCTAACTCTTGACCTCTAATTTTTTCAATATAAATAATATGAAAACCAAACGTAGTTTCAAAAGGTTCTGAAACCTCTCCTTCCTTCAAACTAAAGGCTACATCTTTAAATGTTTTGTCAAAACCAGTATCCTTTGTAATACTGTAAAACCCCCCTTTAGACTTTGATCCCGGGTCCTGAGAATATAAAATTGCCTTTACACTAAAACTAGAATCGTTATCCTCTACATCTGCCTTGATCTGATTTAACTTATCTACAACCTTTTGCTTTTCTTCTTCAGATGGTTCCGGCTCTTTTGTTATTTGCGCAATTTCTAACTCAGCACCAAAAACCGGGCGTTCATCTTCTGGAATTTTATTAAAAAACTGACGAACTTCTTCTGGCGTAATTTCAATATCTTTAATAATGTCTTGTTGCATACGTTCTGATAGCATACGCAACTTGTTGATCTTATAAAGCTCTTCTCTAAAACTAGTCTCGTCTGTTTTCTTATAGTACTTCAAAACTTTGTCCATAGAACCAATTTGCTGAACTAAGGACTGTAATTGACGATCACCTGTAGCGTTTACTTCATCGTCAGAGACCAAAATACTATCTTGAACCGCTTGGTTTGCATACAAACGATCTTCCATCAACTTACCTAAAAGTCCACAGTGTGTAATATCTTCAGTTGAAGCTCCTTGGCTTTTAAGATCAATAAGTGTTTTTTCTATATCAGAATCTAATATTACATAATCTCCTACTACCGCAGCGATACCATCCAATTTAATTCTCTTGAAATTAATTGAGGAGTCTTTTTTTATTGGGGCTGCTTCTGCTATAGCTTCCATTGGTTCAGCTTCATCAACTGTAACACTTGGTATGGAATCTTGCGCTGTTACTATACCTGAGAACAGTAAAACAGCACCTATATAAACACTATTTTTTATTTTCGAAAATTTCAAATTCATTATCCTTGATTGCTTCATCTAATAATTCAGTTTCTAATTTGCGTAGGTAGTCTATCTTTCTACGACTTAATAAAACTTGTTCTATGGTAGGTTTTATAAACGACAAAGGTGCAATTTCATTAATATCCTTCGTCTCCTCTATTTTTCCCAAATATACCCCGATTGAATCCTCTAATTCAAAAAATTGTGAATTTTTTAAGTACTTATTGGCATTGCCTGGGGTAATTGGGGGTATTTCTTCGAATATTCTAGTGTAACGCACCCAAATAGAATCGTTAAAATTCAACTTACTAAATTGAACACCAATAGAATCTAAATAACGAACGTCATCTTCTTTAAATCTTTTTAACCTTATGCCAACTTCATCTTGATCTAAAAATCCTTTTGGCAATGCAACAAACATAATTCTGGCAATACGTTCATTGAGCTTGAAATTCTCTTTTGCTTTCTCATAAAAATTCTGTAATTGTTCATCCGTAATAACGGTATCGATAGCTTGTGAAACCAATGCTTCCTTATATACACGAGTATATAGCTCAGTTCTATAATCATCTACAAGAGCATTGTATTCGGCTAGCTTATCTTCAGATAAATTAATTTTCGCCTTAGAAAGCAATAATTGCTTAGAGGCCCAATTATTAATATAATTAGTTACAAATGATGCACTATCTCCCTTGGTCATGTTTTCGGTAAGCAAGGGAGCTAAATCTTCTTCATATAGAAAAGTTTCGCCTACCCTGGCCAAGACTTTTCTTTCTTCCTCTTTCTTAAAAAGACCTTCACAAGAAATAAAAACAATAGTTAATAGCCCAACTCTTAATATCGGATAGTACTTACGGAATAATTTTTTCGTTTTCTTAAAAAACATCGAGCAAAAATAACAATAACCTAATCGTATGCAAACACTATATGATTTACTTAACACGATTTTAAGCGGTACACTATATAACAATTACCTAATAATCAACTAAAAATAGCCATTAACAAAATTATAATCTCGTATAAACAAACTCATAAACTAAGGTTTTTTAGGTAAATTTGTTTACTCATTTCTATAATTTAACACCATAATTTTTTGAACCGACAGATAAAACTTATATGGGATTTTAGAGGTCCTGCGGCATTAAAAACAGCAGAACATCATGTTAAGCACTTAAATGAATTCATAATTTCTAAGAAAACCGCTTTGAACATTACCGGTTTTAAAGAAATAAATGACATGTACAGTATTGCATTTATGGTCGTAGAAGAAAAAGAAATGATTACGGTCAGAGATTTACTAAAACCTCACCGTGGTGAAGTTTACACTCCGTAAATAAAACATAATAACATGAAGTACTTTCTTCTTTTCACATGTTGTGTTCTTTTATCTTCTTGCGCTCAAGAAAAGCAGAATTTAAATTTTCTAGAAGTCGCCTTATCTTCAAATGACCCTAAAATAAAAAGAGTTATAGATAGCGTTGAATACTATCAGGTTCAAATAAGATATACACAGATAGATAGAAGAAATGATAGTGTGTTTTTTACCGACTACGATTTTCAGGTAAACGATAGCATGTATTTTTATCCTGCAAGTACAACTAAATTTCCCTCTGCTGTTTTAGCTTTAGAAAAATTAAATCAAATAGATACCCTATCAATGTATACCAAGTACTACATAGAAGGTGACACTATTGAAAGTAACATTGCAAAAGATATATCTGAAATTTTTGCGGTAAGTAACAATTTAGCGAACAATAGATTGGTGGAGTTCTTAGGATTTGAAACTATTAATGAGAGTTTAAAGAACAAAGGAATATCACCTGTCAGACTTAGCCATCGATTGGGCTATCATTCAGATGATTTAAGGACCAAGCCTCTAATCATTTACTTAAACGATTCTACGACCGGAATAACGCAGTCTCTTCTAAACAAAACCCCAAAGCATTTAGAACTCTTACAAATTAAAAAGGGAATTGGATATTATGAAGGTGATCAACTCATTGAAGCCCCATTTGATTTTAGTCAAAAAAACTATTATCCTATTTCATCTCAACACAACCTTTTAAAAAGAGTGGTGTTTCCGCAGAAGTATAAAGCATCAGAACAGTTTGATCTTAGTGACGGACAACGAGAACATTTGCTAAAAGCAATGCACACTACACCGCAAAAAGTAGGCTATGACTCAGCTACATATTATGATGGCTACTGTAAATTTTTCATGTTTGGGGATACTAAAAAGGATATACCAGATTATATAGAAATTTACAATAAAGTAGGGTTCGCTTACGGTACGTTAACCGATTGCGCCTATATAAAGGATACTAAAAATAACATCGATTTTCTCTTGACCGCAACTATCTTGGTAAACAAAGACGGTATCTTTAATGATGATACCTATGAATATGACGAAATAGGAATTCCGTTTTTGGCACAATTAGGTCGAGAGATCTACCAACAAGAAGTGAGTCGAAAACAACATTAGATACATCATGCAAGACAATACCAATAAAACAAGAATTAACAAATACCTGAGCGAAGCTGGTTATTGCTCGCGTAGGGCTGCAGATAAATTAATTAAACAAAATAGAGTAACCATTAACGGAGAAGTCCCAGAAATGGGAACTAAAATATCAGCTGGTGATGTTGTTAAAGTTGATGGAGAACTGATAAAAGGACCTAAAGGAAAATCAACGTATTTGGCATTCAACAAACCCGTAGGTATTGTCTGCACCACAGATACCGGGGTCGAAAAAGATAATATTATAGATTTCATAAACTACCCAAAACGAATTTTCCCAATTGGTAGATTAGACAAACCCAGTGAGGGACTCATATTTTTAACCGATGATGGCGATATCGTAAACAAGATACTTCGCGCTCGTAACAACCATGAAAAAGAATATCTGGTGACTGTGGATAAGCCCATCAACATTGATTTTTTAAATAGGATGCGAAAGGGGATTCCCATTCTTGATCAAGTAACCAGAGAATGTGAGGTTTTTGAAGTGAATACGTATCAATTCAGGATAATTCTTACTCAAGGCCTAAACAGACAAATTCGTAGAATGTGCGAATATCTAGATTACAGGGTTAAGAAGTTGAAACGCATTAGAATTATGAACGTTCAACTAGATGTACCCGTTGGAAAATGGCGAGATCTTACCGAAGAAGAATTAGAGAAAATTAATAGGTTGGTAAGTACCTCATCAAAAACATTTGATGGCAAAAAGTAATTTCTCCATATTATAACTTTCACAACAATAACGATTTAACAGAAAATATCACTATAATTCGTTATTAATCACTACCTTAAAAATAAAAGCTACTTTATGTCACAAGAGAACAATTTTTCAACAAGGCATCATTCTGTCAAGTATATATTGGTATTTCTTTTATTAATAGGACTAGGAACCGATGCCATGTTGGCACAAACTATTAATTATACTGAATACACAGGTGAAGTTTTAGATGCCGACAGTAAGAAACCACTGATTTTTGCAACATTAACTGTTGACAATACCAATGTTACTACCATTACTAACTCAGAAGGTGAATTTTTATTAAAAGTACCCAACGAATATAAAAAAAGTAACTTAACCATTGCCTTTTTAGGGTATAAAACGAAGCAAATTGCTATTGCGCAACTGGAAACTGAAAAGAATAAAATTTTCATGGAAGAATTTGCCATGGCATTATCAGAGGCAAGAATTGACGCTCCCAACGATGCAGCTACTTTGGTAAAAGAAACTTTAAATAGAAAAGGTGACAATTATTTAAATGAAAGTACTGTCATGACTGCTTTCTACAGGGAAACTATTAAAAAAAGAAGAACAAACGTAAGCCTTTCCGAAGCCGTGGTAAATGTTTATAAAGCTCCATATTCCTCAAACAAAAATGATGCATTAGAACTTTATAAAGCCCGAAAGAGTACCGATTACACCAAATTAGATACCGTAGCACTAAAGCTTCAAGGCGGTCCATTTAACACCTTATTTGTCGATATGGTGAAGTACCCTAATTATATCTTCACTACTGAAACTTTACAATATTATGATTTTTCATTTGACACATCTACTCGGGTAAATGACCAATTAATTTATGTTGTAGATTTTAAGCAAAAGCCTGAAATTATAGACCCATTATACAATGGTAAATTATATATAGATGCTGAAAACAAAATATTGACCAGAGCTGTTTACTCTTTGAGCATTACCGACAAAAGACTCGCTGCTCAAATGTTCGTTCGTAAAAAGCCAAAGAATGCCGAGGTGTGGCCGACAGAAGTATCGTATCGTGTGGATTATAGAGAGAAAGGCGGAAAATGGTATTACGGATACAGCAATGTACTGCTAGAATTTAAAATTAACTGGGATAGACGACTGTTCAATTCAGTATACAGCTTAAGTTGCGAAATGGCTATTACCGATTGGGAGCATAATATTAATAATATCATTCCTAAGTCGAAGGATAGAATGAAGTCATCTATCATTTTGAGCGATGAAGCCTTAGGCTTTGCAGACCCAGATTTTTGGGGAAAATATAATATTATAGAACCAGAAAAATCAATTGAATCTGCCATCAAAAAAATACAAAGACAATTACGAAGAAATAAATCGATTAACGGTACATCTGCTCGCTAAATATTTTTTTTAATGTCATGTTTATTAAAAATTCCCTTTGTTGTTCTTTTACAGGAACAACAAAGGAAGTTTTATTTTATAAATTTAGAACGATTTAATTCGCTACTTCGCTAATAAACTTCAATCTATACAAGCGTAACTCTTCTTCTTCGTACTCCCCGTCAAACTCAGTCATGGCTTCTTCAAGATCATCACTATCAGCCTCTAAAAAATATTCATGAATTTCTTCTTGTTGATCCTCATCCATGATTTCATCTATCCAGTAGTTCAAATTTAACTTGGTACCGCTGTATACTATTTGCTCCATTTCTTTAATAAGATCAGGAATTTCCAGTCCTTTCGAAGAAGCAATATCAGACAATGGCAATTTTCTATCTACGTTCTGAATCACATATAATTTCAAGGCAGAATTAGCACCTGTACTTTTAACTACAAGGTCATCTGGCCTTATAATTTCGTTCTCATCAACATAAGCATTAATGAAAGCTATAAATGGTTTGCCGTATTTCTTAGCTTTCCCTTCCCCTACCCCATGAACATTCAATAATTCTTCATGAGAAATCGGATATTTCAAAGCCATATCTTCTAAAGACGGGTCTTGGAATACAACAAATGGTGGAACACCTAATTTCCTAGCCTGCCCTTTTCTTAAATCTTTTAATTGTTTTAAAAGTTTCTCATCTGCAATTCCGCCAGATTTTGCTGCTCCGACGATTGCATTATCATTTTCAGCATTGTATACGTGATCCTTCGTCATCATAAAAGATGATGGTCTACTCAAAAATGCTTTACCGTTATCGGTAACGTGCAACACACCATACTGTTCAATTTCTTTACGAAGAAGCCCTGCTACCAATGTTTGACGAATCAAAGCCATCCAATAGCTCTTATCTTTATCCGACCCTATTCCAAAGAACTCTTTTTCATTAGTCTTGTGTGAAGAAATAATAGCATTGGTTTTACCGCGCAAAGCATTTATAATCTCTTTAGATTTAAATTTTTCAAGTGTTCCCGTCACAACTTTAAGGAGCTTTTCAACACTCTCTTTTGCTTCTTCTTTCTCTTTAGGGTTCCTGGTATTATCATCCATTTCAGCACCTTCGCCGTTAACGTCGTCAAATTCCTCTCCGAAATAATGAAGCATAAACTTACGCCTAGACATAGATGTCTCTGCATATGCAACCACCTCTTGTAGCAGTGCATTTCCTATTTCTTGTTCTGCCACTGGTTTGCCCGACATGAACTTTTCTAGCTTCTCAATATCCTTATAAGAGTAATATGCCAAACAATGCCCCTCACCACCATCACGACCAGCTCTACCCGTTTCTTGATAGTAACTTTCAATACTTTTTGGAATATCATGGTGTATTACAAAGCGAACATCGGGTTTATCGATACCCATACCAAAGGCAATGGTAGCGACTACCACATCTACATCTTCCATCAAGAACATATCTTGATATTTAGATCTTGTTTTAGCATCGAACCCTGCATGATACGGCACGGCACTAACACCGTTAACCTGTAATACCTGTGCCAATTCTTCTACCTTTTTACGGCTTAGGCAATATATAATTCCAGATTTGCCAGAATTTTGTTTTACGAAACGAATAATATCCGCTTCTATATTTTCTGTTTTGGTGCGTACTTCATAAAACAAATTAGGTCTATTGAACGAAGCTTTAAATAATTTTGCACCACCGATACCTAAGTTCTTTATTATATCCTCTTGCACTTTAGGCGTCGCCGTAGCAGTAAGCCCAATAATTGGAATATTATCACCCAACCGTTCTACTATAGATTTTAGATTTCTGTATTCAGGTCTAAAATCATGGCCCCATTCAGAAATACAATGCGCCTCATCTACCGCCACAAAAGAAATGGTTACTGAACGTAGAAACTCTACATTCTCCTCTTTGGTCAAAGATTCCGGTGCAACGTATAGCAATTTGGTGATTCCGTCAGTGATATCTTGCTTCACCTGTTTTATTTCCCCTTTGTTCAATGAGGAATTAAGCACGTGTGCTATTCCATTTTCAGAAGAGACTCCACGAATGGCATCTACTTGATTCTTCATCAAAGCGATTAACGGAGAAACAATAATAGCCGTACCTTCTTGCATAAGCGCAGGTAACTGGTAACAAAGCGATTTACCACCACCTGTCGGCATGATCACAAACGTATTTTTCTGTCGTAAAACATTTTTGATTACCTCTTCTTGAAGTCCTTTAAACTGAGAAAATCCAAAATGCTTTTTTAATGAGGAATGTAAATCGATATTATCAAATTCTTTACTGTCTGTCACATTTTACATTTAAGTGGACACTACTTACTTTTAAAAATTTATAAGCGAACAAAATTCTGATTTGCCTAGCTTAGCGTTTCTAAATTATTATGCGATAATCGGCATTTAAAATTAAGTTTGTTTAATTTTGCCATCTTAAAGATAATACATTCTTTTAGGAATACAATCCATAATTTGAATAATAGATTGATTACAACGGACACCATTATTGCCTTAGCTAAAAAAACCATTGAAACTGAGCGTGATGCTATAGCACAACTTTCCTCACTTTTAACCGATGATTTTGCAAGTATAGTAAACTGCATCGTTGAAACAAAAGGTCGTGTTATTATTTCAGGCATTGGTAAGAGTGCTATTATTGCCACAAAAATTGTGGCCACCCTAAATTCTACAGGTACTCCTGCTATTTTTATGCATGCCGGCGACGCTATTCATGGAGATTTAGGAACTGTACAGGATAATGATGTCGTCATCTGCATTTCTAACAGCGGAAATACCCCAGAAATTAAAATGTTGGTACCACTCATAAAAAGAGGCTCGAACATATTGATCGCCATGACGGGAAATACAGAATCTTTTTTGGCAAAGCAAGCAGATTATATTTTAAACACTCATGTCGAAAAAGAAGCCTGCCCGAACGGACTGGCACCTACCACAAGTACCACGGCACAATTAGTAATAGGAGACGCCTTAGCCATTGTTCTTTTAGAAATTAAAGGATTCAGTAGTTCAGATTTTGCAAAATATCACCCTGGTGGATCTTTAGGTAAAAGACTGTATTTAAGAGTGTCTGATTTAGTTAGTAAAAATCAGGTACCTAGTGTTCAAAAAAACGAAGAAGTCAAAAAAGTAATCATAGAGATTTCCAAAAAGATGCTAGGGGTTACCGCAGTACTTGATGACGAAAAAGTTGTGGGTATCGTAACCGATGGCGATATTAGACGTATGCTAAACAAGTACGACAATATAAAAGGGCTGACCGCAGAAGATATCATGACAAGTAACCCTAAAACCATATCTGCCGACACCTTAGCGATCAAAGCTTTAGAGCACATGCAAAAAAAAGGTATATCTCAATTACTAGCTATGGATAATGATAACTATGTTGGTATTATCCATTTACATAATTTAATAAACGAAGGTATTTTATAATGAGTTCCAAAGCTACCAAGTCTCCAAACGAGATGTCATTTCTAGACCATTTAGAAGAATTAAGATGGCATTTAATTCGTTCCACTTTGGCAGTTGTAATTATCGCATGTGTCGCTCTTTTAATGAGAGGGTTCATTTTTGACACGGTGCTCTTCGGACCAAAAAGTATGGATTTTCCCACCTACAGGTTCTTTTGCATAGTTGGTACTTTTCTAGGTATTGATTCTAATTTTTGTGCTGATGAATTGCCAATCATCATTCAAAGTCGTGAAATGTCAGGACAGTTTTCTGCCTATATATGGACCGCCATTTGGGCAGGTTTTATTTTAGGGTTTCCTTATATACTTTATGAGATGTGGAAGTTCATTAGTCCTGGGCTGCATGCAAATGAAAGAAAGCACTCAAGAGGTTTTATATTAGCAGCCTCATTGTTATTTTTCACCGGAGCCCTGTTCGGTTATTATTTAGTTGCCCCGCTATCTATTAATTATCTGGCAACATTTACGGTAAGTGCTCAAGTAAGCAATAATATCGATTTAGCATCTTTTGTCGGTACAATTAGAACATCGGTTATTGCCTGCGGGTTAATATTTGAGCTTCCTATCATTGTTTATTTCTTGACCAAGGTTGGTTTGGTTACCCCTGAGATCCTAAAAAAATATCGAAAAATTTCATTGGTAGTTGTTTTAATTCTTGCCGCTGTGGTAACTCCGCCAGACGTCGTCAGTCAAATTTTAGTTGCACTACCTATCTTACTTTTATATCAAGTCAGTATCTACATCTCTAAAAGAGTATTAAAAAGAGAAGCTAAAAAGGATGCCAAATTAACAGCACAACGTGCTAAAAAAGATAAAAAAACAAATTAGTGATGTCAAACCAAATTAAAGAATTTAATACTTACCGTTCTAAAATGAACGATAAGTTATTGGCAGATAACAACAAAATTGTAAAACGCATATTTAACTTAGATACCAATGCCTTTTCCGCTGGTGCTTTAGATGTTAAAACCAAAGAATTATTAGGTCTTGTTGCATCAACCGTATTACGTTGCGATGATTGTGTAAAATATCATTTAGAAAGTTCTTACAATGAAGGCGTTTCTAAAAAAGAGGTCATGGAAACTTTGAGTATTGCTACCTTGGTAGGCGGCACCATTGTAATTCCGCATTTAAGAAGAGCTTATGAATATTGGGAAGAATTAGAAAACCAACAAGGTTAAAAAATAGCCAATTACTTTTCTAACAGACCAATAACCAATAGATTTGAAAACATGAAGTTACGTGCCGACGATATAATGAAGTCCTACAGAGGCCGTAGGGTAGTTAAAGGAATTTCTCTTGAGGTAAACCAAGGTGAAATTGTAGGCTTACTAGGACCAAACGGTGCCGGTAAAACTACATCCTTTTATATGATTGTCGGTCTTATAAAACCAAATGGTGGGAGTATCTATTTAGACGACATGGAGATCACGAAATTTCCCATGTACAAAAGAGCTCAGAATGGTATTGGTTACTTGGCACAAGAAGCATCTGTTTTTAGAAAATTAAGTATCGAAAAAAATATTCTGAGCGTACTTCAACTGACAAAATTGAGCAAGAAAGAGCAGCACATGAAAATGGAGTCGCTTATAGAAGAGTTCGGTTTGGGTCATATTCGCAAAAGCCGTGGCGACTTATTATCTGGTGGCGAACGTAGACGTACAGAGATTGCCAGAGCTTTGGCGACCGATCCAAAATTTATATTGCTCGATGAGCCTTTTGCAGGGGTCGACCCTGTAGCTGTAGAAGATATACAACGCATCGTAGCGCAGTTAAAGAATAAAAATATTGGTATACTTATTACCGACCACAACGTACAGGAAACGCTTGCTATTACAGAACGTTCATACTTAATGTTCGAAGGCGGAATCTTAAAATCAGGTATTCCAGAAGATTTGGCGGCCGATGAAATGGTACGTAAAGTGTATCTAGGTCAGAATTTTGAGTTACGTAAAAAGAAGCTCGATTTTTAAATAGCCTTAATCTAGCACACCTCCTTATAATTTTTAAGATTATATAATGCCCAACCAAAGAACAACAGTTCTAGAATTAATGCAGGAGTAAATAATGGTGAGACTCCATCAAACAGTGTACTTACTATTCTGCCAAAAAAAATTCCGCCCATAAAGAGCATATTACAAAAGATTGCTCCATACCAAAGATTCGCTTTAATAGAACCTAAAATCCAGAATATCCCTACACCCATATAAATACCCATTACAGCACGCAGCGTATTCTTCAATTCTAAATCTTCGACTTCAAAACCTAAAAGCTCTGGCATAACATATGTAGGATGATCACCATAGACTACACCAGCCATGATGACCACAACACCAGATAATAATAAATTAAGGTTCTTTTGATTCGTCATTGAATGGTTTGCCATAAAGTTGAAAATATCTGAATGCCGCTATTCCTCCAATAAAGGAAAATATTGCTAGCATCCAGAATACATGTTGATGTCCTGTTAAACCTGGCGATGCATCTAAAAAATACCCCATTGCAGGACCAGCAAAAATATCGGGCGTATAGCCTATCAACGATATTAAACCTACTGCAGTACCGGTAAGTACTAACGGAATTTTACCACTCTGCATTACCGCGAAATATAAAGAACGAATGGCATACACCCCTAACGCCACAATCATAATGGAGAATAAGAATATAAAATAAGAAACATCTGAAACAATTCCTGAAGCAAAGATCAACGAGCCTAGTAACGCAATTACAAAGCCGATCAATAAAAACAGACTTGGTCTAGAGCGATCCGCCATAACTCCTATAAAAACACCTACTATAGGTCTTGCAAATAATAAAAACGTACCTACTTCTGCAGACTCTACCTCATTATAAAACATTACGTCTTGCGCATAAAGAGAAAAAATATCGGTGATTTTATACCCTACATAGGCACAAAGAACTATAATCATTAGAAGTAAAACAGAAGGTAAGCGAAGTACTTCTTTAATTTGAGCAACTGTAATTCTTTCAATAACGATATCCTTTTCTAGGCTATCTGGTAATTTCATAAAAAACCACACTAATACCCCAATAACAGAAACGATAATAGAGGAAGTCAATATCACATATCTAAATGCAAACCTACTTTCTTCTAAGGTAGCAACTTCTAAATCCGCAGACATAAAATAAGAAAAAACAAGTACGCCCAATGTTCCAAATAGTGCCCCTACCAGACCCCTACCGCCATCTAAGAAACCAAAGGCCTTTCCTTGAGAATTTTGACCACCCCAAACTCGTGTAGCTTTGATCATAGGTGACCAAAAAAGAAATATAGTCGTAAATCCCCAGAAACCGTAAAGTACTTGTAATGTGAAATAATCTGGAAATGTAGCAAAAACCAATCCGCCCAAGGCAGTCATCCACAAAGCTATGGCAATTAACTTTCTAGGTTGAAATTTATCGGCTACAGGTCCGCCCAAAAAATACGAAACCAAAGCAACAAACCCATAAACGGAAAAACAGAGCCCAAGGGAAACATTATCAAGCTCAAACACTTTTAAGACCGTAGGTCTAAAAACCCGTTGCAATACAAAAGGTAAAATGAAGACACTCTCCCCGGCTAAAATCAACAATACTAAATAATACCAGGGGGCTTTTTCGGGGTCTTTCATTTTACTTTTATAGGAATCCAAACTTCTTCTTCCGAATCTGGATCGTTGTTTTTGTATTTGGCGCCCAGTACTTCAAAATGCGGACGATTATCTAAACTATAATCAGATTTAGGAATCCATTCTCCATAAATATATTGAAAAAATGCCTGTGCGTTTTTAGCGGTTCCTTTGTAATTGAATACAGCATATAAGCCACCTTCTAAAACTAGGTTATTCATTTCTTCAGGAACAGAATTAAAATTCTCAACCTCAATACAAGCCCATTTTACATATTTT
>Ga0209344_10001634_pt1 | contig 28343 bp, 23 predicted proteins | sample Cruoilmetagenom6_FD_187293 | JGI IMG/M metagenome (GOLD analysis project Ga0209344, IMG submission 187293) | Oil polluted marine microbial communities from Coal Oil Point, Santa Barbara, California, USA - Santa Barbara Oil Seep Sample 6 (SPAdes)... | ecosystem: Environmental > Aquatic > Marine... | reverse complement strand
CCAATTCGGGATGACCGGGGCGCAAATCCCCAAGATATCCCAATTGGATTCATGCGCACGAAGCGCCCTCAAGTGCACAAGGCTGTTCGCCCCCTTATGGCCAATACCCCTAATCGGGATAAGGCCTTTGTGCTACGATTCCATACAACCTAATAGACCGTCAAGGGGTTGTGCACAATTTCATGATTGTGCCATAGTGCGTTCACCTTTGGTTGCCATATTGTGCACTCTGAACGGAGTGCTTGTGGGGGATGGCATGCAAGATCGCGAACGACCGGACACGGTTGAGAATGATGCACGACCGGATGCGGGCCCTATCGATACGGGCCTCATCTCCCTGGTGATGCTCGCGCAATTTTTTGAAAAGCCCGCAGACCCGGCGCAGCTGGCGCATGAGTATGCGCCGGATGGTTTGGATGTGGATGAGGTGCAGTTGCTGCGCGCGGCGAAGTCTTTGGGCTTCAAAGCTAAGGCGATGGACTTGCCTGCATCGCGCCTCGACAAAGCGCCGCTGCCGGTGATCGGTCAGTGGGTTGATGAAGAGGTTGAGATCGAAGTCGAAGCGCCACCCGCACCGCCGCAAGAGGGGCTTCCGCCTGGGGCTATCGGCCAAATCGACCTCTCCCCCGAAGCCGCCGATACGCCGCCTGAGATGACCACCCAAACCGTCACCAAACCCGGCGGTTTTTTCATTCTCGCCAAGGTCCAGACCGCGCCGGTCGAACTGGAAGACGGCAGTTTTGAGAGCCGCACCCGTGTGCTGGTCCAAGACCCCGGCAACGCGGCGGTCAACAACGGCATTATGGAGCTGGACCTCGACGAATTTACCGCCAAGTATTCCGGGCGCATCGTCGCGTTGGCGTCGCGCGCCGAGCTGGCGGCCAAGGAAGTCAGCTTCGATCTGTCGTGGTTCATCCCCGCCGTGGTGCGCTACCGCAAACTGTTCGGCGAGGTGTTGATCGCGTCGCTTTTCATTCAAATATTTGGCCTGATCTCACCACTGTTTTTCCAAGTCGTCATCGACAAGGTTCTGGTCCACCGCGGCATGTCGAGCCTGGACGTGTTGGTGTTCGCGATGATCGTGGTGGCGATCTTCGAAGTGTTGTTCGGCGCACTGCGCACGTACTTGTTTAGCCACACCACCAACCGCATCGACGTGCAGTTGGGATCGAACCTGTACAAACACCTGATGCAGTTGCCGATCGCCTACTTCGGCGCGCGCCGGGTGGGTGAAACGGTGGCACGGGTGCGCGAATTGGAAAACGTGCGGAACTTCCTCACCGGCTCCGCCCTCACCTTGGTTTTGGACTTGGCGTTCACGGTGGTGTTCTTCGCGGTGATGTTCGCCTACGCGCCGACGCTGACGTGGATCGTGGTGGCGTCGTTGCCTTTTTATATAGGTCTCTCGTTATTCATCACGCCGGGCTTGCGCAAACGCGTGGAAGAAATGTTTCAGCGCGGCGCGGAGAACCAAGCGTTCCTCACCGAAAGCGTCACCGGGGTGGAAACCGTCAAGGCCATGGCGGTGGAACCGCAGATGCATCGGCGCTGGGAAGAACGTTTGGCCGAATACGTCAAGGCGTCGTTTCGCGCCGCGATGTTGGGCAACTATGCCTCCAACGGCGTGCAGCTGATCCAGAAAGTCACCATGGGCTTCACGCTGTATTTTGGGGCAAAGATTGTCATCGCGGGCGATCTGACCGTCGGCCAGTTCGTCGCCTTCAACATGCTGTCGGGTCACGTCACCGGACCGATTTTACGCTTGGCTCAGCTGTGGCAAGACTTCCAACAAATGAGCATCTCGGTCGAGCGCTTGGGCGACATCCTCAACACCCCCACCGAGGTCGCGGGCGGGCAAACCGACCTGCCGCCGGTCAAGGGCGACATTAAGTTCGACGCCGTGACCTTCCGCTACAAATTCGACACGCCGGAAGTGCTGCGCAACATCTCCCTCGACATCAAGGCCGGGCAAAGCATCGGCATCGTCGGGCCGTCCGGTTCGGGCAAAAGCACAGTGGCGAAACTGGTGCAACGCATGTACGTGCCGGAGTCTGGCAAGGTTCTGGTCGACGGCATCGACCTCGCCCAAGCCAGCCCGACATGGCTGCGTCGCCAGATCGGCGTGGTACTGCAAGAAAACTATCTGTTCAATCGCCCGGTGTGGGAAAACATCGCCATCTCCCAACCCGCGCTCAGCCGTGAGCGCATTGTCGAAGCGGCGAAGCTGGCGGGCGCGCACGATTTCATCTTGGAACTGCCCGAAGCCTACGACACCGTTCTGGGTGAACGCGGCGGCACCTTGTCCGGCGGCCAACGTCAGCGCATCGCCATCGCGCGAGCGCTGGTCACCAATCCGCGCATTCTCATTTTCGACGAAGCAACCTCGGCGCTGGATTACGAGTCGGAAGAGATCATTCAAAAGAACATGCGCCAGATCAGCCAAGGCCGCACCGTGTTGATCATCGCCCACCGTTTATCCACGGTGCGCGCGTGTGATCGCATCATCACGGTCGAGGCTGGTGAAGTGGTTGAAGACGGCAATCACGATCAGCTGATGGGCACCGACGGGCGCTATGCGCGGCTGTGGAAAAACCAGATGGAAGGTATCGGCATATCCGTGGAGCAAATGACGCCAACAGCTCCTCCTCCCACGGTGCCAACACCGCCGCCGTCTTTTCAACCGATGCAGCAAATGAAGGTCACCAACATCCGCCGCCACGACAAGGTCGAAGGCTGATGCAAAAGCTCTACGCCTTCATCGGATCGATCCAGCACTACATCGCCATCGCGAAAGAAACCCTGCGCCTGGAAAAAGAAGCGCCCGCTGCACTCAAGCGCAAGCGCCAGGAGCTGGAATTTTTGCCCGCAGTGTTGGAGGTGGTGGACAGCCCGCCCTCGCCGCTCGGGCGCGGCATTCTTTTCACCATCACGGTGTTTTTCCTCATCGCCGTAACATGGTCGATCATCGGCAAGGTCGACATCATCGCCACTGCACAAGGCAAGGTCATCCCGTCGGGAAACGTCAAAATCATCCAGCCGCTGGAAACCGGCATTGTGCGCACCATTCATGTGCGCGATGGCCAAACGGTGAAAGCGGGCGACGTGTTGGTGGAACTCAATCCCACCGGCGCCGCCGCCGACGAAAACCGGTTGGAACGCGAACTGGCCACCGCTCAGGTCAGCATTGCGCGATTGGAAGCGCTGTTGTTCGACAATCCGCTCGATGCATTTTTTCCACCCGACAACGCCCCCGTAGACCTGATCGCGCGCAATCGCCGCCATATGGAAAGCGCACTGGCGGAACGCAACGCGCGGCTCGACGCCATCGACAATGAGGTCCTGCAACGCCGCGCCGAAATGCGCACCACCCAGGTGGAAATGAAGCGCCTGAAAATGATCCTGCCCAACGTGCGCGAACGGGTGGAAAAACGTCGTGAGTTGTTGGAAAAAGGCTACACCGCCCGGCTCGACTTTTTAGAGCTGGAACAAGAGCTCATCGATACCGAGCAGCAACTGCTGTCATCTGATTCCAAACTCAACGAACTGGCCGCATCGCTGCGCGCCACCACCAGCCGCCGCGACCAATTGATCGCCGAAGACCGCCGCACCATCCAAGATCAACTTGCCGACATCACCGCGCGCGCCGACAGCTTGAAGCAAGAACTGATCAAGGCCCAAGACCGCAACCGCCAGCAAAACCTCACCGCGCCGGTGGACGGCGTGGTCCAACAATTGGCCATCCACACCGAAGGCGGCGTGGTCACGCCCGCGCAAGAGTTGATGACCATCGTGCCCGCCGGCGACAGCATCGAGATTGAAGCCATGGTGATGAACAAGGACATCGGCTTCGTGCACGACGGACAAGCCGCCGAGATCAAGGTCGAAAGCTTCCCCTTCACCAAATACGGCACCCTGCACGGCGACGTCAAAACGGTGTCGCGCGACGCGGTGTTGGACGAAAACCAAGGCTGGATCTACCCCGCGCGCTTCAATCTCAACACAACAGAAATCCTGGTCGGCGATAAATACGTCACCCTATCGCCCGGCATGTCCGTCACCGTCGAAATCAAAACCGGCAAACGCCGCATGATCCAATATCTGCTGGCGCCGCTGCAGGAGTATCAGAGCGAGAGCTTGAAGGAGCGGTGAAGTGAAAACCAGATGACACAGGTTGGGTTATGCAACTTGAAAAAAGATGAGGAAATGAAACGAGTACCCTAAATCATTTAAAGAAATGATTGGGCACGGAATCTCGACAGGATTCGAAACGTGCCCCCCCATAAAGAATTCCTTGCTTGCCATGAAAATCTTGCCCTCGTGACAGATCCCCACCAAGTGGTCCAGGCTGATTGGTCCGACCAGGCCGAGATTCTCAAAATACTCTCCTAAATCCGGCCCCAAATTCTGCCAAAAAAGCCATGGTCTGGCGCTCAAAGCTTCACCTTAGAGACTTTTCCCCAATAGCCGCGACGCCGAGGTCTTGTAGACGCTGGACGGCATCCGTCATCGCTTTTTGCCCCGCCGTGTGGCGGTCGTAAAAGACATGCACTTCTTTGGCATTGAGTTGGGCAAGCGTGCCCTTGAGTTTCTCGGCTTGAGCCTCGGACAGGCGTGCGCCGAAGCTGGCGACGACATTCTTGATGCCCGCCTCAACACACTTGGCGACGTCAAACGCGCCCTCCACCAGCACGATTGCTTTGGTCGCTATCGTTTGCAGCACGGCCTCGTTGTTCAATAGCACATTGTCCAGGTTGTAGAGTTCCAGCGACGGATTGAAGCCGCGATAAAACCGCCACTTGCCACGGGCTTCCTGTTCGGGCGTGGTTGCGCGTCCCATGTGGGTGAGGATGGTGCGATCGACCGACACGCCACCCACCTGAAACACCAGCCGCTTGGCGAGCATGCCACGCGCGGCATCAAGGTAGCCGCAACGCAGATACGCGCACGTCTCCGCCGAGATACCACGTTCCGCAAACGCAGTGTGCTCCACCAGACGCAGAGCTAAGTCGATATCTATCGGCAAGTTCTCTTTTGTCGCTTCACCGCTTGCAGGTTCGCAAGCTGGCGCAGGATCATCGGCATGTGCGTAACCGCCTTCAACCAGCCAACTTGCCGCCTCATTCAACTTGAGGATTTGCCCTCGCGCCCCGTGGATCACTTGCACCAACTCGATCACACCGCCACCCGGTTTGCTCCGCCCCGGTGCAGTGGCATGGCTGGACCAGTCATACCAAATGCCTGGGGCTTTCATATGGAAGCTGGCGGTCTTCTCATCTGGGTTAAAAGGCGAGTAGCCCCAAAACTCAGTCCCCGTACAACGCCCCACATCCGCCCGCACACCAAGGTCATCCAGCAGCTTGCGCCAATTACATCCGGCACGAATGGCGGTTAGCTGGTCAGGATGGAAGAAACGTTTGTTGGTCATGGGCCGAGCGTAACGCGATGACCTCACCGAATAAACCAACTCTCCTGACTTGATTCAGGTTTCTTTCTTCACCGCAAATCATAAATTAAACCACCCGCCAATGGTGAGCGTACAAATTGGATCAATGGATAAACAGCGGCCTTAATCGTGCCCCCGCCTACACGTTATCTCTGGGCCGATAACTTTCAGCATCACCATAATCTGCGAAATCGTAATATCCGCGATGCAGACCTTGAACCCGTCTCGCATGCTTAATAGGGCACCAACGTTCCTCAGTGCGACCCGCGACTTCACGAGCATATGCCAACAGGCCATTCGCATAACCGCAGTAGGCGCAATTCAGTTTTTCAATTGGATTGAGATAGGCCAAGTGGTGGCGATCAATCACAATGAAATCTTCTCGCGGAACCTTCTTGATGCCGTAAATTGGGAAACAAATGAACTGGAACAGTGTTACCCCAATATCAAGAATAATTAATGGCATAGCCAGCACATAAATGGTGAGAGCCGCAAGGATACGCATAACGCCCGATCTGCGGAGAAAGCGGAAAACGCTTATACGCATTTCCCGGTGACGGCTTTGCACAGCGGCTTCAAATTCAATGCGCTTTTGCGTGACACTGTAATGAAATTGGTCACGGTGTTCTTCAATCTCACGCTCAATCTGAGTTTCTAGATCGCGCAGCTTTTCCTGCAAGACGGCAACGGTTTCGTTCATATTAATATCCTTTATGGCTCAGCCATTCCGCTATGAACCCCGCCTGTTTTTTCTTCTCACCATAAGGAAAGGAAGACGTGTGACATAAACGATGCGTTTGTCGTGATCGACCCTAGAGGTTAAAGCTTTTTCTGTATTGAATGTGTTTGACGGGGTCATTTTGTTGTCTCGACCTAAGGCTTGGCGCGTCTCACCGGAAGCATCCTTGCCATCAATGCACCACCCCCTTTGAGACGGTTCCCGGCGCTATCAATAAGGCTATAGGCTGCGGGCACGACAAGCAGCGTCAGAAGGGTTGATGAGGCGAGACCGCCAATGATGATGCCGCCCATGACGTTACGCCATTCGGCACCATCCGAGGAGGCGATCAAAACGGGGATCATGCCGAACACGGCGGCGAAAGCGGTCATCAAAACGGGGCGCAGACGCTCTGGACCGGCCTGGACGATGGCCTCGCGCGCACTCATGCCTTCCGCCCGCAACTGATTGGCGCGATCGATCAGCAAAATGCCGTTTTTCATAACGATGCCCATAAGCGCGAGCAACCCAATCTGGGCAAACAACGACATCACGAAACCGCCAAAATACATGGCCGCGAAAGCGCCGGAAAAACTCAGGGGTGCCGTGAGCATAATGATGAGGGGCTGCACGAAGCTGTTGAACTGACTGGCCAGAACGATATACAGCGCGATCATCGCCAAGAGGAAGGCCGCGCCGATGGATACCGCGACTTCGTTCATGCGCCTGACTTTGCCTTCGAACGAGGTCGTCACACCGTCCGGCAGAACACGCGTGGCAATGAGTTCTTTGAGTTTCTCTGTCGCGGTTCCAAGCGCCACGCCCGGCGCAGCATTGGCCAGCACCGAAATTTTACGCGCCCGGTCTTGCCGGTCGATCTGCGCCGGGCCGGAGCTGAAATTAATATCGGCGATACTGGCGAGGTCGATGAGACGGCCATCTGCTGAGCGAACCTGAATGAGTTGAAGCTGATGTGGTTCCTGGCGTTGCCGTTCATCAAGCCGAACGCGCACGTCGTAACGTTTGCCTTGGTCTTCGAAGCTGCCGGCATCGACGCCGCCAATAACGATGCGCGCCACCGTCGCCAGTTCCCGCGCGGATATGCCCAAATCACCTGCGCGGGTGCGGTCGAACAAGATTTCCAACTCCGGTCGTCCCCCCTCGAAACTCGACCTGACATCGACGAACAGGTCGGCCTCACGCATTTCGGCAATCAGGTCATCCGCGTAGGCTTGCATGGCATTGAGATCGGAACCACGCAAAACGTATTCGACATCAAGCAGCGACATCCCGCCGCCTGAAATCCACGGCACTTCTGAAACCGTCATCTTGGTGGCTTCCGGTACGGCGCGGGCCATCGCTTTGCGCGAGCTGTCCATGATGACGAATTGATCCGTATCTCGTTCCTGCTTGGGCGTGATCTTGGCATAGAGAGAGAGCCTGTTCGCCTTGCCCTGACTGCCCGCACCCACCGTAATGAATACGTCTTGAATGTGATCGAGTTGTTCCAGCGCCTTCTGCATACGGTGCGCCACGATCTTGGCTTCGCCGACGCCATAGCCCTGGGGCAAATCCACATCGCCCTGAAATTCGCTACGATCCGCTTTCGCCGTAAACCCCTGGGGAACCTGTTTGGCGAAGAACCCGCCAATGGCGACGCTGCCGATGGCAAGCAGCAGCACGAGCACACTCCAGCGCACGGCAAAAGTAACGGCGCGGCGGTAGCCGTTTTCCAAGCTCTGATGAAAAAATTCGAGGGCCTGAAACAACGCCGAATGTTTTTCGACCTTAAAAAGGAACCGCGACGAAAGCATCGGCGTAAGTGTCAACGCAACGAGTAGCGAGATGGAAACGGCAAAGACGATGGTCAGGCCATATTGCAAAAAGAAGCGTCCGACGATGCCTTCCATGAAGGCGATGGGCACGAAGACCGCCAACGTCGCGAACGTGCCGGCCAGCACCGCCAAGCCGACTCGCTTGGTGCCCTCGGCTGCGGCTTTCATCGGCGGTTTTCCATTGTCGATATCGTGTTGAATCGCCTCAATGACAACAATGGCGTCATCCACCAAAAGCCCGATGGAGACCGTCAGGGCGAGCAGCGTCAGTAGGTTGATGGTAAAGTCGAAAATTCCGAAAATGAAAAAAGTTGATACGAGCGAGGTCGGAATGGCGATAGCGACGATCAATGTCGCGCGCCAGCTCAAAAGGAAAAAGAACGTGATGAGCACCACCAGCACCATGGCGATTTGAATCTCGTGACTGACGTCGTTGATCGAAGATTCAATAAAACGTGAAACGTCGCGCGCGATGATGATTTCAACGCCGTTCGGCGCAAGCGCTGTCAGCCGCTCCACTTCCTGTTTCACAAGGCGTGCGACCTCGACCGTGTTGCGCCCCGATTGCCGCCGGATTTCGAGGGATACACCCGCGCGACCGTTGAGTTGAGCATATGAGCGTTCGTCCTCCAGCCCATCTTCGACACGCGCGACATCGCCGAGCCGGGTGGCCATCCCACCGGGCCGGTAAGCGACGACCAAATTGGAAAATTCCGCGACGGTCTGCGCTTCGGCTTTGGTCTTGACCCCAAATTCCCGCGCGCCGCCGCCGACCTCCAACCGTCCACCCGGAATTTCCGCATGTTCGGCGTGTATGGCCTGCACAATTTCCTCGGCGGTGACGCCGTAACTTCGCATCTTTTGCGCATCGAGCCAGATGCGCACCTCTCTCTTGCGCCCACCGACAAGCGTGACCGAGCCGACGCCCGGCAGTCTTTGCAGCACTTCTTTCGCCACTTCATCGGCAAAAGTGGTGATCTCGCCAACAGGAATATCACCGGCAATCATGATCGAAAGGATCGGTGCGGCATCCGGATCCAGCTTTTCGATGATCGGCGGGTCGATACCCAGGGGCAGGTCGCGCCGGGCGATCGCCGTTTTGTCGCGCACGTCCTGAGCCTTGATGTTGACGTCTTCGGTCAACTCGAACTCGATAAAGACCTGGGAAAGCCCATCCGCGCTCACGGACTTCATCTGTTTAATGCTTGAGATCGTATTGATGTTTTCCTCGATGACATCGGTCACCTCGGTTTCAATCGTCTCCGGACTTGCGCCTTCAAGGGTTGTCGTAATGGAAACGTTGGGGAACTCAACATTTGGAAAGAGATCGATGCCAAGTTTGCCGATGGATATCCAACCGAGCACCATCAGCGCGCCAATAAGCATAATGGCAAGAACGGGTCGGCGGATGGAGACGTCAACCATCCACATTTTAAAGTTCTCCGACGGCAATGCCGTCCTTCAGGCGCAAAAGATCAGGCCCAATGAGCACGCGTTCGTTTCCCGTCAACCCTGAAACAACCTCAACCAATGTGGCGTCAAAGTCTATTGTATGTACGGTCTTGCGAACGGCCTTGCCGCCTTGAAGGACAAACACATAGTGCTCATCCCTCGGGCCTTGGACAGCATCGCGCAGAATGACGACGGCGCTCCTGCTTTTCGGTAGAATTTCGGCCTTCACGAAAAGTCCTGGCTTGATAGCGAAGTCGAAGTTTTCCATTCCAATGCGCACTTCCAAGGTACGCGTCTCTATATCGACCTTGTCATTGATGATCGATATCTGGGCGTTAACAGGAGTGCTTATGCCGTCGATCATCAGCTTAACGGGGGCACCGACATAAAGGTTTTCAAGTTCACGCGCGGGTACTTGAACGATGGCGATGGCGATGTCGATTTTCTGCAACTCGACGATTGCGCTGCTCCCGCCGGGAACTTGGCTGGAGAGATAGACGCCTTCATTCACATAGCGGAAAGTAATCGCACCCGCGAACGGTGCCTTTAGGACCGTATCTTCAAGGTCGGTTTCGGCCTTATCCACACGGACTTTAGCCGCATCAATCTCAGCCTTCACCAGGGCGACGGCGCTTCTGGCCTTATCCAATTGCGATTGCGAAATGCTATCTTTTTTGAAAAGTTTTTGGGCCCGATCAAGGGCCGACTTAACTTCATTGAAACGCGCCACGGCCATGGCATGATTGGCCTTGGCCTCCTCAAAGGCGTAACGATACCTGTCTGGGTTGATCTTGAAAAGCGGATCGCCTTTTTGTACCCGGTCACCAACGTTGACATAAATTTCGCGCACTTGCCCGCCAACAATCGGACCGATCTTGCTTGTTTTATGCGCAAAAATAGTCCCGGTGCCGATAATAGGCGACTGCACATTTTTCAACTCGGCGGTGACGAGACGAAGGTTTAAGGCTGCATCTTGCGCCTTAGCGATTGATGGGCTGGCAAGGTATAACATTGCGCCCAATGTGGCTAACGCAAGACGGCCCATCATTTTGAAGTATCTTTGTCGGATCATGAGGATAATTTCAGATCATGTTTTTGACGAAAATCTTGGAAACTGAAGAGGTTTCGTAGATTATAGTTTCCATGGATACTAAGGCAAGGAATATGATAAAACCTGAATACGAGCGCAGCATTGGGTTCCTCGTTCACGATGTCGCCCGGCTGATGCGCGTGACCTTCGAGCGGAGCGTCCGTGATGCGGGTCTGACCCGCGCGCAATGGTTTGTTCTGGCTCACATCATACGCACGGATGGCCAGACACAATCAGAACTTGCCGATGAGACGGATATGGGAAAAGCACCACTTTGCAAATTGCTTGACAGAATGCAAAACGGAGGCTGGATCGAACGCCGCCCTGACCCTGAAGACCGAAGGGTTAACCGTATATTCAAAACGACCAAAGTTGCCCCATTGACTGGTGTTATGACCGATGTGGTGGACAGACTCTATGAGACTGCCCTGGAAGGCCTTGACGCCGCTGCGTGCGAGGCTCTCGTTGATAGCCTGATTTGCATCAAACAGAACCTTCTATCTCAAAGGGACAGATAGAAGTATTTCATTGAGGCTTAGTTTTTATGCAGCGCTTTAACATGGCAAGTGATGAGGAGAGACAGAAATGAACTCTAAGCACTTATGCCTTGGCGCACTGATGCTGGGTGACTCAAGTGGCTACCAAATCCGGGAATTATGTGAAAAAGGGCCTTTTTCACAATTCCATCGAATAAGCTACGGTTCTATTTATCCAGCATTGAGGGAATTGCTCAAAGAAGGGCTTGTTACTTACACAAAAGTGAAACAGATAGGGCGACCTGACAAAAATATTTACTCCATCACGCCAATCGGGATCGACAGCTTCCAAGGAGCCCTAAAAAAACCTCCCACAGGCGACTTTATTCGCTCCGATACACTCTTCATGTTGTTTTTTGCTGAACGCCTGGACGATCCTCATGTGGAAAAAATTTATGATGGATACATAAATTCTTATCGCCAACAAATTGAATTGATTAAAGAAGCGAAGCCCGGTGGGGCCTCTGAGGGAGCAATGTTCGTCCGTGGGTTCGGCATCGAAATTTATGAAACTATTCTTCGATATATGGAGGACAATCGTGAAGAGTTCCTCAGGTCCAAGCTTTCATGAACCCTGTTGTGGCGTGATGCGAGAAGAATGCATCAATATGGAGTTCACACTATTTCTGTCGTTGGGGAATTTTTCTGTCAGCTCCTAAAGGACCGAAAACCAGCTTTAACCATATTACGTTGCCTGAGAAGAGGCATCGCCAGCATCCCGTAGCATTGCACCCAATGTGGCTAACGCAAGACGGCCCATCATTTTGAAGTATCTTTGTTGGATCATGAGGATAATTTCAGATCATGTTTTTGACGAAAATCTTGGAAACTGAAGAGGTTTCGTAGATTATAGTTTCCATGGATACTAAGGCAAGGAATATGATAAAATCTGAATACGAGCGCAGCATTGGGTTCCTCGTTCACGATGTCGCCCGGCTGATGCGCGTGACCTTCGAGCGGAGCGTCCGTGATGCGGGTCTGACCCGCGCGCAATGGTTTGTTCTGGCTCACATCATGCGCACGGACGGCCAGACACAAACGGAGCTTGCGGAGGAGACGGACATGGAAAAAGCGCCGCTTGGAAAATTGCTCGACAGACTGCAAAACGGAGGATGGGTCGAACGCCGTCTGGATCCTAAGGACCGTAGGATCAGGCGCGTATTCAAGACTGCTAAGGTTGATCCCCTGACCGATGTCATGAACGATGCGACTGACAGACTGTATGAAATCGCCTTCGATGAACTTGACGCCGATGCGCGGACGCACCTTGTCGATGGGCTTATCCATCTCAAGCAAAACCTTGTGGCCCACAAAGATGGATAAAGCAGCCGCATCGGGGCTGGGCCAAGGCAACATGGATTACGCCAAGATTGAAAGGGCATCCCATTGACCGACAATCGTCAACATGAAACGAAAATTGTTGATTTGCATCAGACCGACGAGGAACTGGACACCCTCGCCGCGCAGCAAACTGGAGAGCGTTCCTCTCGCATGCCTGCGGGGAAAAGGCTCGGGCTCACAAGCATGGCATTGGCTTTGTTTTTGGCGGTGCTGGCAGCCGTTGGATATAGCCTTTGGACCCCTTCGCCCCTCGGCATCCTTGAGGCAAGTGGCCGCATCGAAGGTCGACAGACCACGTTGTCGGCGAAGTCCGGTGGTGTGGTGAAACACTTGCCTGTCGATGAAGGCGCCACTGTCGCGCACGGCGACACCCTCGCTATCCTTGATGATATGACCCAACGCGCGCGGGTGCGCTCGGCTGAAGAGCGGGTGAGTGCGCTCAAAGCTCAACTGAGCGCACTGGATCTCGATTTGCAGACGTATGAACGCCAAATCCAACTCCGCATAGAGCAAGCTGAGGCGGCGCTGGTGGAGGCGCATGCCCGCGTCCAGCGGGCGGACGCTGTGCATACACAGGCCAAGCGAGAGGTGGAACGCTATAACACCCTTTCCCTTCAGAATGTTACGCCGGAACAGCGCGCCGAGGATGCGCGGCTGCAGGAAGCCGTGGCCCGCGAAGCCCTGGCCGAGGCTCGCTCGGCAGAACGACGCGCCAACAAGGACCTGGAATTGGCGCAACTGGACAAAGAGCGGATCGGCATCAAGCATGCCGAGCGTGAGGCTTTCAACCGCCAGGTCGCGGAGGCGGAGGCAGCGCTTCAAGAACAGCGCAGTTACATCAAGGAGTTTACGGTCCTGGCACCGATCGACGGCACCGTACTCGCGCGGAACATCGAAATCGGTGAGCGCGTGAATGCGGGCGCGCCGTTGTTCACACTGGTGGATCTCGACAAGCTCTATGTAAAAGTTTACATCCCGGAGCCCGACATCGGCAAAATCGTCCTCGGCCAGAAAGCTCAAGTCAGGGTCGATGCCTATCCGGATAGCACTTTTCCCGCCCGTGTCACCCGCATCGCACAGCAGGCCCAGTTCACACCGAAAAACGTCGAGACCAAGCAAGAGCGTGTCAAACTCGTGTTCGCCATCGAGCTCTCTCTTTTAGAGAACCCGGGCAGTGTGTTGAAGCCCGGCATGCCTGCGGACGGTTTTGTGGAAGTGATCCCGCCTGAAGCCATGACCACACCAAAGACGAACCCTTAACGTCCGAGGTCATGCCCCATGCATCCCACCAATCCCGCTGATGAACAAAACCCTCCCGACACATTGGGCCACCTCATCACGTCGATTATTCGCGTTGAAGGACTTGCCAAGCGTTACAGACGCAGAAAAACGACGCCCCGTGCCGTCGATGGTGTTTCGTTCCAAGTTAAGCAAGGCGAGATTTTCGGCCTTATAGGCCCGGACGGTGCTGGTAAGACCAGCGTGATCCAGATGCTGGCCGGTGTTCTTAAAGTGACAGATGGAACCGCGTCCGTTGCCGGGGTGGATGTCGTCGAGCGGCCGGAAGACGTCAAGCCGCTGATTGGCTATATGCCGCAGGGCTTGGGGCTGAACCTTTATGACAGCCTTACCGTCGAAGAAAATATCGCCTTCTTCCGCGACCTTCGGCAAGTACCCGAAGCGCAATTTCGGGAGAACCGCGACCGCCTCCTGCACATGACGCGGCTCGCCCCCTTTCTCAACCGCCCGGCAGGGCATCTCTCTGGCGGCATGCGTCAGAAATTAGCCCTCATTTGCACGCTGATCCACTTGCCAGATGTTCTCTTTCTCGACGAACCTACGACCGGCGTCGATCCGGTCTCGCGCAGGGATTTTTGGACCATCATTCACGATCTGGTCGCGATGCGGCGGGTGACTGTTCTCCTCACCACCTCCTACATGGATGAGGCGGAACGCTGCCACGGCGTCGGACTGATGCACGAGGGCAAAATCATTGCGCAAGGCACACCGGACGAGCTGATTTCCAACTTTCCGTTACGGGTCGCGCGCATCCGTGCCCAGGAACCCGAACGCCTTGTAAGCGCACTCAACGAATGGCGCGGCGCGGAGAACGTCGCCCTGTTCGGCAAGGACGTGCTGGTGCTGCTACGCGGAAAAGCAGCCGACCTTTATGATCGGATTCGCTTGCAAAACTTCGGTGACGTCGACATCACATTCCCGCCCCCTGGTTTGGAAGATGTCTTCGTGCATGACATGGCGCGAACCGCCGATGGCCGTGTCATGGCCGATGTCGGTGCGCCGTCAAACGGCTTGGACCGGATCAACGCTGCATTGGATGGTGCAGCCTTTAGGCAGAACCATGTTCCGGATGGACCGCCGATTCAGGCCCGTGAATTGACGTGCTGTTTTGACGGTTTTACGGCCGTATCAAACATCGACCTCTCGGTCGCAAAAGGTGAAATTCTAGGATTGCTCGGCCCGAACGGTGCGGGCAAGACGACGCTGATCCGTATGCTGTGTGGCATTCAGCAACCCAGCGAGGGCTCTGCGACCGTGGCCGGCTTCAGCGTGACGGCGGCGTCTTACGACCTGCGCAACAGCATCGGCTACATGTCACAACGGTTCTCTCTCTACCGCGACCTCACGGTTAAAGCGAACCTGCGCCTTTACGCTGGTCTCTACGGCCTGTCAAAACGGGCCGCGAAAGACAGAATTGAACAATTACTGGTTGGGCTTGATCTCGTCCGTTTTGCCAACCGCTCCACGGCGGCGCTGCCCCTTGGCATCCGCCAGCGCCTCGCCCTTGCAGCCGCCATGATCCATGCCCCGCCGATCTTATTCCTTGATGAGCCGACGTCGGGTGTGGACCCCATCGCCCGGCGGCAATTCTGGGATATCGTCCACCTTCTCGCCCAGCGCGAGCGCACGACGGTGCTGGTCTCTACCCATTACATGGACGAGGCTGAGCATTGCGACCGCCTTGGTCTTATGCGGCGGGGCCATCTGGTTGCGCTCGCCAGCCCGGACGAGCTTAAACAGCGCGCGCAAGAGCATGGCGGGCCACTCGTCGTTGTGCGTACAGACGATTTTGCATCTGCCTATGAAGTGCTGCGTCGGGCCTTCCCTACGGCCATGCTTTATGGTCGACGTATTCAATGGCAGTCGTTAGACCCCCAAGGGGACATTGCAACGGCCAAGGAAATTCTAGTAAGCGCGAAGCTTGCCGGTGAACTGACAGAGCAGCCCCTGACCATCGAAGAGACCTTCATCTATTACGTCGAAGCGGGGGGCTGCGAAAATGTTTGAGCGCAGCTTGGCCATTGCCAAAAAAGAGACCCGCGAGTTTATGCGCGACCCCGTTTATCTGAGCCTCACCTTTCTTGTGCCGGTGTGCATCATGCTGTTGTTCGGCTATGGCCTCACGATGGATGTTAAGCATCTACCTATCGCCTTCGTGGACCATGACCGTACCGCCATCAGCCGTGACTATATCGACCGCTATGTCCACTCCGAATACTTCGACCTGATCACCGTCACAAGCGAGGAAGGGGAAGCAACGCAATTGCTCAAAACCGGGCGGGCGCGGATCATCATCGACATTCCCTCCGGCTTCGCCCGCAGCGTTACGGGTGAAGAACCAGTCTCGCTTGGTGTGACCGTTGATGGCTCCTTCCCAACGAGGGGCCAGGTGACTTACGGTTATGTCATGGTCATCAACGGGCTTTACTCTCAAGAGCTTCTCACCCAGTTCATCCAGCGCCAAGGCATAAATCCTGATGCGATATTGCCGGTCAGTATCGATCTTTCGGTTTGGTACAACCCCTCTCTTGAAAGCAAGAACTTCATCGTTCCCGGAATAATTGTGATCATCTTGATGCTGTTCCCGGCCCTTTTGGGGGCGCTGCTCATTGTGCGGGAACGAGAGGTAGGGACCATCTTCAACCTGTTTGCCTCACCCGCGCGGCGTTGGGAGATTTTGTTTGGAAAGGCTGTCCCGTACTCCTTAGTCACCTTTCTCGAATATCTCATCCTCTTCACCATGAGCGTGTGGTTATTCGAGGTGCGCTTTATTGGCAGTTTTTGGGTGCTCTCAGCCGGCGCCTTACTGTATTCATTTTGCACCATCGGTATAGGGCTTTTGGTCTCGGTGCTCACCCGCAGCCAACTCGCTGCGATGCTCGTCACTTTCCTCATCACCGTGACGCCGGCGTTTAACTATTCCGGTTTTCTCGCGCCCGTAGCAAGCCAGGATGCCGTGGGCCAATTCGCGGCCAGCCTCGTTCCCGCCACCTATTTCATGGACATTGTCCGGGGATGTTATCTCAAGGGGCTCGGATTTGAGCACTATACCGGGGCTTTGTCGGCGCTCGCCGCCTACACTGCCGTTATCTATATTTTGTCCTGGCTTGCGCTAAGAAAGAGGGTTGGATGATGTGGCGTCGGCTCAATGCCATGATCGGTAAGGAATTCCTGCAATTGTTTAGGGATGTACCGATCCTGTTTATCCTGACCTGGGCCTTTACCGGCATTATTTACATGGCGGGCCACGCCATTTCCATGGAGATCCGTGATTACCCGGTGGTGGTTTACGATCTCTCGCAAGGCAGCCACAGCCGGGAGCTGGTTTCACGGCTTCAAAAGCCGTATTTCAAGGTCGTCGATTACGTGTACAGCGACAGTGAAGTGACCGCCAATCTCGATGGCGGCAAGGCCAGCCTAGCCGTTATCATCCCCCCCGATTTTGAGCACCGGGTTAACGAAGGGAACGCCCGCTTCCAGGTGATCTCCGACGGCACGCTCTCTGTATCGGCGACCATTGCGGGCGGTCATATTGCAGAAATCGCCAACACGTTCAGCCGGGATATTCTGCTTAAACAAGCGGGCGTGACGCGCGCTGAGTTTGAGCGCCTGCCGCAAGCGGACGCGCGCATTCGGATCGCCTATAACGAAAACCTAACCCATGCGTGGTTTACGAGCATGCTGGAAATGCTCAACATGGCGACAATGGTGGCAGCGTTGCTCACTGCCGCGGCCATGGTGAGGGAGAAAGAATACGGCACGCTGGAACAACTGATGGTCAGTCCCTTGCGTCCAGCCGAATTGTTCGTCGCCAAAATTGTGCCGACCGTGGTGATGGTGCTGTTGTTCTCGTTGCTGGCACTCTTTGGTGTCATCAAGGGCGTGTTCGATACCCCGATACGGGGCAGCATCTTGTTGTTTTATTCGGTTTCGGTGGTCTACGTGTTCGCCGCGGCGAGCCTTGGCCTCGCCATCGCCGTGCTGGCGCGGAACATCGCCCAGGCAACGATGATGTTGCTCCTGATTCTTTTCCCCATGATGTTCCTGTCGGGCGCTTTTACGCCACCGGAAAGCATGGCGCCATGGATGCAATACGCTAGTCTGATCTCGCCCCTGCGTTACTACATGGATTTCGGCTATCAGGTTCTCTTCAAGGGTAACGGGATCGCCGAGGTGTGGCCCGACATCGTCGGAATATTGGCAATCGGCACCGCCATGTTCAGCTTTGCCGTATGGCGTTTCCGGCAAGTTTATAAATAAAATTCGCAGTGACTAGCGGCTTGTTTTTCAACTACCTATAGGTCCGATCTTTGCTATAAGCGGGCCTTCATGAGGGAGCAGCGCTGCGTCCGCTTTCAGGCGGTGACCTCAACCGGTCGATGCAACACAGGCGTTAAATCTCTCTGCTGGCGTTTCAAATTGCAATGTCTTTCTCGGTCGTTCGTTGAGCTGGCGGGCGATTTTGTTTAGATGAGTCTGCGCATGCATGGACAGGTCGGTTCCTTTTGGAAAATATTGTCTGAGCAGACGATTCGTATTCTCGTTGGAACCGCGTTGCCACGGACTTTGTGGATCACAGAAGTAGACATCAATATCAGTTGCCAGCGTGAAACGCTTGTGGTCCGCAAGCTCTTTGCCACGATCCCATGTGAGGGACTTGTAGAGTTCCCTCGGCAGTTTGTGTGAATGTTTTATCAAGGCCGATACAACACTTTGTGTATCCTTGTTCGCAACCTTGACCAGCATCACATAGCGTGAATGGCGTGAATGGCGTTCAACCAGTGTTGCAATGTAACTGTTCTTTGAGCCCGCAATAAGGTCTCCTTCCCAGTGACCGGGAACGGCCCTATCCTCCACGCAGGCGGGTCTTTCGCTGATGGATATGGCATCCTTAATTTGGCCAAGCCCGGCATGCTTCAGGCTAGAATGTTTGGGCCGTCGCATCGTGCGCCTTGAACGCAGATGTTGAAGCAATTCCTTTTTCAACACGCCGCGCGCCTGAACAAACAGGCTGCGATAGATCGTCTCGTGTGACACCTGATACCGCTCTTCGTTTGGATACGTTCGTTTCAGCCAGCCCGCAATCTGCTCTGGCGACCAATGAAGTGTAAGCTTGTTTGAGATCACACATTGTAAAAATGTGTTCCCTGCCAGCTTGCAAGGTTTTGGTCTCAGGGCTCGAACCCAGGCTTGGCTTTCCGCGTCAACGGCACTGTATTTGTCATAGCCGCCATTGCGGCCAATCTCACGGCTGACTGTCGAAGCTGGGCGGCACAGCTTTCTGGCAATCGCGCGGACAGACTGGCACGCTGCTACGCCACGCGAGATGATTTCACGTTCACCAAGCGTCAGCGCTAATCTTGATCGCTTGCGATCCGGGGGCCGAATGCCGCCCGTGCGAGATAGCAACGGATAGATCGATGATGATTCCCGATCAAACCCACGACCAATTGAACTCATGGACTCGCCGCGCTGCCAGCGATCCCATATCTCAGACTTCTGCTCGTTCGTAAAATAAATCCGACGTCTGTAACTCATTCCAACACTCCATCTCTTTTTTTAAGAGTAAAGTGTTGCGTCGATCAATTGAGGTCACCGGCGGAAAGCAGACATCAGTTCAGCTTTTCATACAGAGATGCATGTCTTTCAGCTCAATTTCCGTAAATTGACAGCTTATGCTGCATACCACCAACTTAACTCATTGATATCAAAGGAAGCAGGCTGACATTTTATGCGTCAGTCTACACATCCTATAGGAATTATAGGGAGGCACGAAAACTGTCCCCGACGAATGCGATAAATAGCAGAGTTCCGCGACCTCAAAAACTCATATCTTGTCCGTATATTGGTTCAAAGTTGTCCCTAGACGAAAAATTCGCGTTAAAAACTGTCCCCAGCCTATTTAAGCACAAAAAAACAGCCCAGCGGCAACGCTGGACTGTTTTTTTGCTAATTTCGGTTATCGATCAGGCCGCAAGGCTGGCAGGGACCTCTCTTAACCATCATCTCCACTATCACCCTCGTCGCTATCTTCATCGCCGGTTATATTGCCGACTTTCTTAACGGTGCTTTTGATAGCATTGTTGGCGACAAGCTTGCACTTATCAACTGCCCTTTCTTTCCAACCCTTTTCCTTAGCTTTTTCTACAATTTGCTTCTTTCCATCGCCCGTAATTACTTGCGGCTTAAAGTTCGCGCGGGCCATAACTTCATCTATTTTACCCTCTGCGATCTGATCCATCGTATCACTCATATGCGCCATGACGCCCGCCTCCAGTAAGACAAGCCTATCCATCTCGCGCCTCCCCTCTTTGGTCAACAAGACAGAAAGCTGGCTGTTGTGAGACCTAATGACCCTCAATGCATGGTACTGGTCGAAGATACCAAATATTCTTTTGAGAAATTCTTTAATGCGGCTAAAGAAATCCGTGACGGGTTTCCAGTTAGGGCCCTCACCAGTAGGCGCAGGACCTGGGGCCGTATCCGTTGCCATTGCTTAATACTCCTTAAAAAAACAACTCGTTAATACGCCTTACATAAATAGCGTAACATTCGGAGAACCTGCTAAATGGGTGCTTAATCAAAGGTAGTATAACACATAAACAAATTCAACTCTTGAAGGTATATCTGTGACGAGGCATTACAAATTAAACAGCCCCCTGTAATATGAATAAAACACGCAGACATCTCAGTGCTAAATTGACCCTCCGGCAATCAATCAGGCCGTAAGTTTTCTCTTAACAAGCAACTCATCTGTCCAGCTAATCAGCTGATACTTATCGAGCTGCAAATCGTTCAGAGAAGTGAACTCGCCTCCACCCAAGTGATATTCCAACCGACCATTCATAATTGCAGCGATAATCTGAATGGCCGGAATGCCCTCACTGCGCAACCAAGCAATTGCGGATGACACCGACACTAAGTCATTCTTTACATCATCAGATATTGTAGAAGCTCCAGTCACTACGTTTTTGATGAAGCCATCAACGGCATTTCTTTCGACAACCCAGTTCCTATATTTATCAATGGTAGGCCCGCGAACCGCCTTGACCAGACCTTGTTCCAGAATCTTAATTGTCAGCGGCTTTGACACACCCAGAATTTGACGAACCTGATCTGTACCGATGAGGCCGTCATAATACTCCCTGGCTACGGCAATGGATCCTACCTGAACCCGGTGGGAAACCTGCCCTTCAAGATCATTCGTCGTAACCGCTATTTTTCCAATCGAGATCAACCACGCGAAAATATCCTTGCCGACTTTCAATTCTTTCCGCGCCTGCTCCGCCGAAACGTATCCGCCTAATGACACGGCAGGGGCTCCACGATTGCTTACAACCGCGCCCAGATCATTTGCCTCGCAATATTGTTTAAATCCATCTTGCAGAATGGCGAGGGGGCTGCCTTTTCCCTTCTCGTAAAGGCGCTGATAAAATCCGCCGAACAATTTATGAAAACCGACGGCATGCTCTGATGTCCGTCTCTTCTCAATGACCTCGAACCAGCGGCCAGGCCAATCAAAAATAACGTCCGCTACTAACGCCATAACCTCTGCACGTCGGCGATGAGATAGGATGGGAACTGCACGTGCGGACGGTTCTTTCATCATGCCGGCAGCCCATCCAATAAAGCAGATCAGTTCATGGAGCTCAGCAAGCGACATTGCCTTGACCGCATCGGGCACAAAACCGTCATTAGCACACTTTGGAACGTTGACCCGGGCTGCTTTATACAGGAGCCTCGCAAGAGCGGCATCTTGATCACGCACTGGTGTAATTTCCACATTCACCAGGTCTGCTTCACCTGAACTGAACGATATTGAGGGACGCCCCCAAGTCAAAAGGGCTTCTGATTCGGGGCAGCGATGAATCAGTTTGACCTGATGATATGGGCATACCGTCGCCATGGACAGGTCCCACACCTGACGAGCATGTCGTGATTCTTCCAAACACTTTGGGCAAATCTTTGCGTTCCTAAAGTCCAGCAGTGAGCGACTGAACAGCTGTCCGCCAAACGCTGAAATCACATGCGGAGAGCCCTTATGGCGCTGATAACTCGCACTCTTAAGTTGGCTATACTCTGCGCCGGAAAGTTCAGCTAATTTTTTCAGCGCTTTCCCCATGCTGACTAGGCCGGAAGCCGACGTTGTGTCGACATCCATTAGAGATGAAATCCAATGCGCGCTCCCATACAAATTGATCTCAGCCAATCTCAAGGCATAGCCTTGGGGGCTCTCGCCATGAATCATTGGGCGCTGGATTGGAAGTGATAATTTCATAACAGGTCACTCCCCACCCTTGGTCGCAAGCATACGATGGAGCTCTTTGTTGAGCTTCATGCTGGGCTTTTTCACTTTGTTGAGTGAACGACTACGGACGACCTCGACGTTCTTGTTCGAGCCGTTATCATTGTCAGCTCCGCCGTGCACCTTAGCAATTGCCATATTCAAGGTTTCGGTAGTCAGACGATCCAATCCGGCACGGACGGCAAGTAAGCCGGCTCGCTCAATGAGGCGAGCCGTTGGACGCAACAGCCCTCCTGTCGCGTCATAAATAATTTTTGCTAATTCTAGCTGTTCAAGCCCTGCGGAAGTTTCGAATGGCAGCAACTTATCCAACGCCATCAAGATAACTTTGTAAGACTGACGGCTCTTCTTGTTTCCCCACTCACACGCGCGCAAAGAATGATAGTTCCCTGCTGCTCGGCTTTTAATTTGCTCATTCACTTTTGGGATCATGAGGATATCGTCCTTGCCGCAAAAAACGATGGATACGTTCCAAGTGTTAAGTCCATTCTTAAGCCAGTCGGCCACCGTATGGATGGTTTTGTTGTCACTGGTTAAAATCAGGTGTTGAGCCTCGTCGAGCACAAGTAAGGTGTAATTGTTCTCCGTTAAGCACTTACCAACCCTGCGCATTTTATTGGCCGGATTCCCAAAATGAGCTGCAGGGTCTCCCAACGCCTGAAGAATTTCATCCGCGAAGGACCTTTCATCACAAATCGCGGGCACTTCAACATAAAGGGCTTTCCCTCTCCCGTCTTTCTCAGCTTTTTCCATATCAATCGTCATAAACTGGTGCAAGATTGTCGTCTTCCCGGTTCCAGATTCACCATGCAAAAACAAGCAGCCCTTTGCCCGTTTAACCGCTTGCGCCTCGCCATCACTAAAGTCGATTAACTCGCGGCGGATCTCCTTTGTTTGTGGTGTATGTGTTTGCAGATTGCGAACACTAGCAAGGGCTGCACGAACATCTTGGTCCACAGGGGTGGTGTTGAGGATTTCATATTTCATTGGAAGTTCCTTTCCAGTTTTTGGAGAGCGCCTATCGCCCTCCCTCTAAACTGGATGTTGGACCGATTTTTTAAGATGACCCGATGGAGGATAGTGCTGCAATTTCTCTGATGTCATCCTCTTCATCCTCGTCCTCGAAATCGATCCTTTCCGAACTATCGCCGTAGACTTCATCGGAGTTATCGTTGGAGCTTTCATACTGCTCCTCGACACCTGAACTCAGGCCATCAAGGGCGCATTCCGCCATATCATCAAACCCTTGGCCAGATGCCGGTATCTCATTCTGCGTTTGTTCCATTTGAATTGGCGTAGGTGTCATGCGCTGGCTTGTGAAGCGTGCAACACGAGGCGAGTTTGCCTCTTGTTTCTGAGACTGCTCTCTAATTTTATTCCAGATATTTGCCTTGGAACGCATCAAGTCTTCATGCTTGTACTTGCCATTTGCACCACGCTTGGTCGCCTTGATGAAGACATCATGATGGAACTTCTCCAGTCCCTTTGTGTATTCCCGGTCCACCGCAGGAACCTTCATACGCGTCATTGTTGCTTTATCAACAACCCAGATATAGGACAAATCGAGAGGGTCGTACTTAACCTCCACTTGCAGAGTCCCATGAGTATTTTTCCTTAATTCAGATAGCTCATGGCTGTTGAAAGTCAGATGTTCCCAATCCACTCCATAAGGCTGCACCTTTGGCTTTTTTGACGATAGGGCAGCAGTAACAAATTTCATCTCTTCCATACCCATACGCATTGGTGGCAAGCCCCATACCTTTAGTGCATCTTCCATTTTTTCCAGGGGGGAGCACCGAATACCACGGTGGTAACCAACGTGGTATTCGTCATAGATGAACTCATGGACCAGCTCCACCAACTGATCAAACTTTAAGAAGGCATTTTCTTCAGACTCATAGTCACCTTTTTCATGTGTATTTGAAAATGTGGTGCCAGGCATTTGATGCAGGAGCTTCGTGTTAAGTGTCCTGAAAAAACGCTCCACATGCGCCTTTTGATACGGCGTCTTGCTTTCGCAAAACTTCAGGAGCATGCCGAGTTCTTGGCATGATCGTTTCATGCTAATTGAATGATGCTCTCCACCGTTGTCCGTAAGAATTAACTCTGCAGGTCCGAAGGCAGGGTTGGCATTCACGATATCTGGATATTTCCGATTTACCCAGCCTTTGGACAACACCATGTTTTGAACGGCGAGCATGACGGCCGTGTATCCATATGGATCAAACCCGATATGCATCCCCACTACCATTCTGCTGTACTGATCCAGCAGGATGGTTAAATATGGCCGCATCGGTTTTGCCATGCCTGGTACAAGCACCATGATGTCCATCTTGGTATGATCCAGTTGGACAACCTGCATCGGCCTTTCGAGTTTCAGCATAGAAAATACAGGCTTAAACCGCTTATCAGCTTCTTCCTTACCGTGCTTCTTAACAGCAACATCATATGGGTCGAGCTCACGAATCCGGCGCTTGAGTGTTGATTTGTGCGGAAACGTTATCTTTTCAGATTTAACCTTATGTGCATTATTCCACGCCTCAATCACATCAAACAACATGGCATGGACTGTATCGACTGTGACCTTCTCGCGACGCAAGTAATGTTCTGAGATGCATTCTTCGATCATTATCTCAAGCACAGTGGTAAGCTTTTTCTTTTGGGGCCCCTTATTATAATCACAAGGCACGAGCGCAATGCTGCGGCGTCCTCCGGCCTCCCACCGGTCACACCACCGACGCAAAGTTTTAGGACTCGGTTTCTTTTCACAGAAGCTATAATGCTTCACGTAGTCGGCCCGAAATTCTTCGAAATTTTTGTCTACCAACTCTTTGAGTTTTTTGTCTGGTTTTGTGTTTGGGTATTCCTGCAAAACAAGTTTCACATACTGCAGACGATAATCTGCGGCATCTTGAAGATGTTCGGGCAGTGCTTCGAAGGACAAATTCAAATTATCATTTGAAGCCGCTAAATCTTTTTCCTTCTTTTCGCTCAATACGAAGGTGAACTTGCCGTTTTCGTACTCGGCGACGAAATCACCGTTCGCAATAATGTGGGGAACCTTAGTCACGGTGTAACGCAACACCACATTTTCTCTGTTGGTCTCTTCAACTTCGAGTAAGGCCCCACTGATTTTTATCCGTTCGCCCATGGCGAGGTCAAGCATGGGGGAGCTTGTTGTAACATTAGCAAACATGATGTTTCTCCTGATTGAAAAGCTTGACCGAGGTGTCCTGGCTAAAGGGTTGAGACATGTCGAGTTCCAACAACCCAACACAAGTTCCGGTGCAAATAATCGAGAGGGCATCATCGGTGCCGATCTTCTCAATCACAGATTTAAGTGGTTGGTCCTGACCATCGCTAAAAGCACAAAGCAGCTTTTTCTGATCATCTTCACGCCAATCGGGGTAGGCATGGCGCAAGATGATTTCGGCATTTTTTAAGCGCGGTTGACGCATGGAAGTTTTCTCTGTCACGACCCGGTATTTGAAACCTTTTGATTCAACAAGTTCCTTTTGAGCCAAAAGGCGTTTGTGCGTTTTTGGCTCACACACCCTTTCGTATGGCTTCACTTCCTCAATCCATTTCTCACCATTTCGAATTACGAGAAAATCGGGTGTATAACTTGAAGCCTTCCCCTCATATTGAAATTCGAAGCGATAAGGCTGCTCCATGTATTCTGCAACCCGAGGGTCAATCTCATTCAGAATTGCAGAATAAAGCTCGCCCGTAGATTCAAAGGCCATGGAACGTTTCATTTTCCGACTTGGAAAATAGCCGACGTAGCTGCCCTTTTTACCTTTGACCCTGGCTGGGTCTCGTACCGGTTGATGTGTCATTTTCTCTCCATTTGACAATTTTTAAAAATCAGGGCGATGCCCCTCATCCTCGAGAACCCATCAAGGGCTTCCTTCTTCCATATAGATTGGATCGAATTCGGATGGGGACGCAGGAGGGGATAGCCCTCCTGCGTTTTTCAAATCAGTGCGAGCCCGTCGACACAGGCATTGATCGCCTCCAGAGCCACATGCGCTGGAGGCGGAATTTGGACTGCACGGAATGCACCGTCCTTTCCTGGCTGGGTCCCATTGGTCAGAACGATGGAAAGCACGCCATTGCTAATGCCGCTATAAACCTTCCAGCCCGCCTCCATAAGGCGATGCAGGATCAGCAGCGTTTTCTGCCACAGACGCTCTCTATCAATTTCTTCATGCTGAAGGCGAGCAATGCCCTTAAGCCCTTTCAAGGCGTACTCAAGGGCATCGGCCTCCCAGAACGAGCAGGTGCCGACGATGCGATAGCCGACATCAACATGCCACCAGCTTTTGTACATGAGGAGTTTGAGCCGAAAGGTTCCGGATTCACGGAGGGGAACAGAGACAGTGGTTGGGATGGTTTCGAGCGCGTACATGGGTAATCTCCCGTTTAGTTAAGGAAAAGGTTCCAAGGACGCAAATTTTGGGAAGGCCGACGTTTGTTATTATTATTCTTACGTCGCCTTCTATTATGAATATTGGACCGCCCAATCAAAGGCGGAAGAAATATTAAAAAAAAGCAGGAGGCATGCCGAGCGTCTGCCCGATCCCCCACGTGTTGAACGTTGCTGCAATTGTTGCGACGCGTTCCACGTTTAATGGCGTTTCAGCCTGATCGCCAACCAGTCTATATAATGATCCCGAATTTGTACGCACGAGCATTCTGTTAAAATCAATGATCTTCGCGGGACTCGTCATCGTCGGCATGCCACTCTCATGACGCCCCGTTAAAAATACAACTTCCGTCTTTTTTTGATGTTGTTCGATCAATGTAATGAATGCCCAATCAAGTAATTCTGATTTTAAAATTCCCTCGTCTATTTTTCCTAGAACCGCGTCTAAATCTTGATCGCGGCTATAGCGCAGCTCAAACCTCTCACGATGAATTGTGATTAGATTTTCAAGCCTGAAAGCGTCTTTCAAATTAAACACCTGATTGTCAGCCATATTTTTTCTCTTTCACGCGTTATCGTTATATGAAGAAGATTGGGTCAAATTTCTTACACCGGAAAAAATAATAAAAAAAAGACCAGCCAAATGACCGGTCCTTTTAAAATCAGATGCTTTCACCTTCTGTCAGGTGTCTATCTATAAGTTGTAGATTTCATCGGCATACGTATGAACAACATCACCCAGGGTGCATACGTCTGGAGAGTAATGGTTCCCAGCATCACTCAAAAATCGTGAAAGGGAAGAAACGTACCGATCCGTTCTGGACATCGCGAACGGCGTTGCAACACGGACAATGATTTCATGCCTGCGGCATGCCTTTGCAAACGTCTGATTTCTAAACGCAGGGGCTACATCCACCAACACATCAGAGATGTGCTTTCCTGATTTCATAAGAGCCCACCTTGTGCGGTCCAGAAGCTCGGCGGAATCGCGCGCATCAACATGAGAGCAATGTACAGACTGGCTTAGGACCTTGCCGGTTCGATGGTTTGTGGCGACCATGATAAAGGGCCGCCCCTTAGACCCGTCTGGGAATGTAACCTGAACATTGAGGAGATAAATTTTGAATTCAACGATGACACCGCGCCCCGAGGGCTCACGTGCCTGTGATGTAGAGGTGTTGGTATTTTCCTGAGCAGTGGTACGAGTTAACACGTTATTCATTGAGGTAATTCCTATCTTTGGATGTGGATTAGCTGGCATCCTGCCGACCATTCATATCCAGAAGATTGGTTCCTCATCTACAAACCGGAATGCATTGGGATAGTGTCTGGTCAAAATAATTTTCCCCAACGATTTTAAATTTCAGATTCTTCGTGTGTATGTTTGAGAAAACTCATTGCTTTAATTGGGTCAATTTTATCTGCTTGCTTAAGAGCCCAGTGGCTCCATTCATTTAATTGGTCAGATGAAATAGGGCTGTCTTCCCCTGCGCACTGCTCACGACCCCCCTACTACGTATCCGTGCGTATGCCCGTTAAGAAGACCGCCGCACGACCATGATCGCGTTTGTCTTCAATGGTGATGAAGCACCACTCCCTTAATTCGGCTTTGATGAAGTTTGCGTCACGCGGCTCGTCAAAACGCTCGACGTCAGCTAACGTGCTATATCGAAACTCAAAATCATCACGACCAATTGTAATGAGGTTTTTCAGTGTAAACAATTCTTGATGAGTGAACGTTCCCTCGTTAGGCATTGCAGCTTCTCCTTCTGTTGTTGGGTCCTACAGAGAAGAATGGCGCGAATGCGCTGGGGCGGAAAAATACCCTATATTTTAATCAGAAATAAGAAAAGGGTCGGTGCACGCGTGCCCACCGACCCTTTTTATTTGATAAC
>Ga0209344_10001633_pt1 | contig 28378 bp, 22 predicted proteins | sample Cruoilmetagenom6_FD_187293 | JGI IMG/M metagenome (GOLD analysis project Ga0209344, IMG submission 187293) | Oil polluted marine microbial communities from Coal Oil Point, Santa Barbara, California, USA - Santa Barbara Oil Seep Sample 6 (SPAdes)... | ecosystem: Environmental > Aquatic > Marine... | reverse complement strand
TAAATGGAGAAAAATAAACGATAAGACTGAAATTGGCACCCGCCCTTTTTACTATTCTGATCTCTTTGTAGATTCTAAAAATGAAAATAGACTCTATTCCGTGTTTACCTATGTAAATGTAAGTGACGATGGAGGAAAATCCTTTCGTCAATTAATGCCTGCCTATGGATCTAATTCCGGAATCCATCCTGATCATCACGCGTGGTATATTCATCCAGAAGATCCTAGCTATATGATTGATGGTAATGACGGTGGACTCAACATCACACGCGACAAAGGGAAAACATGGAGGTTTGTTGAGAATTTACCCGTTGGTCAATTCTATCATATTGCGTACGATATGGAATACCCCTATAATTTATATGGTGGAATGCAAGATAACGGTTCCTGGGTTGGCCCGGCCTATGTTTTAAAGGCACAAGGAATTCGCAATTCATATTGGCAAGAATTTATGTTTGGAGATGGATTTGATGTAGTTCCTGATCCTGATAATTCACGTTATGGATATGGGATGTCTCAGCAAGGATCGGTTGCTCGCTATGATCGAGTTACCGGAAAAACAAAAAACATCCAACCTAAACACCCCAATCCGGATGTGAAATTGCGATTTAATTGGAATTCAGCCATTGCTATTGACCCCTTTGATAGTTCAACCTTATACTTTGGGAGCCAGTTTGTACATAAATCGACCAATAAAGGACACGAATGGGAGGTCATTTCACCTGATTTAACCACCAACGATCCAGAAAAACAAAAACAACACGAAAGTGGTGGCCTAACAATGGATGCTACGGGTGCCGAAAATCACTGTACGGTGTTAGCTATTAGTCCTAGCTCCATTCAAAAAGGTCTTTTGTGGGTTGGCACCGATGATGGACGGGTACAACTTTCGCAAAATGGTGGAGAGAGCTGGACTGATGTAACGCCAAAAAATAAGTCGTTTCCCAAAGGAAGTTGGATCAACCAGGTAAAACCTTCCACGCATGTGGCAGGGGAAGCCTATATTGTAGTAAATAACTATAGAAACTTCGATTTTAAACCCTACTTATTTAAAACAAAAAACTATGGTAAAACGTGGGAAAGTCTTCTTGACGACAAACCAGAAACCTTTGGATATACGCTATCTTTAATTCAAGATCCTGTTGCGAAAAATCTACTTTTTTTAGGAACTGAAAATGGATTATACATGAGTATTGATGAGGCTAAAACGTGGAAAAAATGGACCAATGGATTTCCGTCTGTATCAACCATGGACTTAGCGATTCATCCGCGAGAACACGATTTGTTAATTGCCACGTTTGGACGATCATTCTGGGTATTAGATGATATTAGACCGCTACGCGAAATAGCCTTAAACGGACCCAGTGAATTAGATAAAACAATTAATGTTTATGCAAGTCCCGATGCCTTTTTCTATGAAACCCAACAAGCCAATGGAACACGATTTGGTGGTAATGCAATTTACAACGGGCAAAATAGATCATTACGCGGAGCTTCTATTAATTACAGCATTGCAAAACCCGAAAAGAAACTCAAAGCAGATTCGATAACCATGAAGGTATACGATGCGAATAACGCGCTAATCAGAACCATCAAAAACAAGGCTCCCGGAAAAAGTGGACTTTACAAAACTACCTGGGGACTTGCAGAAAAAGGGATTCCTGGTCCATCTCGAAGAGTGCAACGAAATTCAACACGTGAAGCACGTGGAGTTTCAGTTTTACCTGGTAAATATAAAGTCGTGTTGCAATACGGCGATCAAAGAGATTCTACCTATATTAACGTTGCTTATGATCCACGCGTAGATATGCCAATGAGTGTGATGAAGCAGAAATACGATTTACTCAAACACTTAGAAAAGAAAAATGGAGAAATGGCTGAAGCGGTACAACAATTAAATGTTGCCAAGCAAACTGCTGATCAGTATAAGAAGTATTTCGCTGATGATAAGAAAAAATACACCACCCCATTAAAAGCAACAGACTCTATTCTCAAGCAAATTAATAGCCTGACTGAGACTGTTTTTGGCAAGCAAGATAAGCGACAAGGCATTACAAGAAACCCTTCGCCCACTGCACTAAATTTTATGGGACAGGCCCGTCAATATATTGGTGCGCTCATGCAAGCGCCAGGCAAAACAGAAACCCAACTTATGAAAACCGCGGAGGCCAAACTTAAAATTGAATTAGATCTTATTAAGGCTTTTTTCGCCAAAGAGTGGCCAGCATATAGAAAAACTATAGAAACCTATGACATTAACTTGTTTAAAGATGAATAAGTTTAGTGACTAGGTTGTGTAGGAATTATACATTTTTTAGTATCCCATCTGTTTTTTAACGAATCAGATGGGATTATTAATTTTGAGCAATCTAGAAAGTTGCCCTGCTGGTCTTTTAATAATCTTCTCAAGGTACCCTTTTGTAAGGCGCTAAGCACTTGTTGAATTAACTGATTTCGATTCTCTTGACGGAAATTGGCGCCGATGCGTGCCCCGATAAGATTATTGTGACTATCCATTTCTGAAGACGGTTTGTCTGGGTATTGTTCGTCTTCTAAGCGGTGTTGCTTAAACGCTTTATAATTTCCTTTTTCATGGGCCTTCCCTAATCCTAAAGCCCCTTTTTCACCAATTAATTGCGCAGTTGAAGCCATCCAAAAACTATGTTTAAAAGCATCGTAAGTACCTCCATTGTTATCGCGATCAATCTGCCCACGAGATGATAAAGAATCGGCTACTTGTATGGCTTGAGCTGCTAATGGATAAGCTTTTTTAGCCTTAAAAGGATGCAAAATTACCCATGTTTTCTCTGGGCCAGACAAACGTGCATAGGCAGATGATAGCCGAGATGAACATCCCGATAAGGCAACAGCAACGAGTAATATGCCAATTTTCTTTAGCATCAAGACGGCTCTACAACACCGGGCATTTCTTTAGCGACCAAATTCCTCAGCTCCTCTTTTACCTGCTGAATAGCAGTAGACAAAACCGTGGTATCTGCAGCAACCATATCGGTAAACGTATCGGCTGTTTTTATATACCAATCTAACCAAGCAGCTACAATAGCCTGTTGTTCTGTTGCATCTTTGCCCTCGGCAATGGCATCTTTAGATAATTTAATTTCAGCCTGCAATCTACTTTTGGCCGCTTCTGTAATGGTTTCAAGCATCTCCATAGCCAATGCTTCATCAGCATTCACTAAAATTAATGCGGAGGTTAATGCCCCTATCCCAACATTTTTCATTGTTTCTTGTGAAACCTTATCTAAGCGATCATTATCGGTGTGATAAAATTGATCTGTAAAATGCCACAAGAGTAAGCCTGGTATATTATTGCGTAAAAACGGAGTGTGATCACTTCCTCCTTCAAAGGGATTCGTATTAACAATCCAATTTGCCCGTTCACCTTGTTTCTTAAATTGATCAATAATAAAATCATTTAAGTAGTGCGGCTTCATGTCTTCTAATTTTAAAGCACGACCTCCCCATTCAGAATGTTTGTCATTTCCTCGGGTCCATATCGCACTTGGGTCTGGCATTTTCTCAATGAGAAAACTTCCCCCAGTCACGGCCGTATTTTCACCTACCATATCTAAACTGATACCCCATTTTATGCCTTGGGCTCTAATAGAATCTTCAACGATATAGCGCTGAGTTGAAACAATTTCATCACCCCATAAAAAGGTTAGGGTACGGTCTAAATCTATCTTTTTATCGGTGAGTAATTTGGCTGTAATCTGTGCCATTTCCAATTGCGTCCCCACACCCGTTGCATTATCATTAGCGCCAGGCTCTTGTACATGTGCACTAAAAACCAAACGCTCCTTAGGCTTGATTGCTCCCTTAACATCGGCCACGATAGTTAGTTCTTCCGAAGGATAAAATTTAGTTTGGATATTCACCTTAAGATGAACCGTACCCTTTTCAAGTCGTTGCTTTAGAGTTTCCTTGGCTTGGTACGACAGTGCAATGGCCCATAAGGTGTTATTTTCTTGATACCGCATTGATCTGAATTGGATGGAAGTTACATTTTTTTCAGGTTGTAGGTAACTCGGATTATTATAGGTTAATACCCCAAGCGCTCCTTGTTCTAGGGCTTGCTTTTGCACGCCAAACATTCCCATCTCTGCAAAGACAATTTTACCCTTTAAATTCACCTTCGATAAGCCCTCCTTATCTGCTATATAAACCAATTCACCTTCAACCCCATCAGCCGGTGTAGACGGGGAGTTTAAATACACCATATTGCGATTAGTTGTTTGAGATAATAGCGGTTGATCATCTCCCACAATGGTCAACGATGCATCTACAGGCTCCCAAGTAGGATTTTTCATGACTCTTTTTTCAATGCGATAGGTCAAACGGTCAGACGCACGAGCCGCAGAATCAATAACGTATCCTGCATCTTCTAAGCCTTCTGCAATTTTATAAATACTTGCATCAAACCCTTTATTTCCAACTACACGCCAATACTGCTCTACAAATGCCGTGGTTTCATACGCGATATCCCCCGTAAACATTGAAGACACTAGAGCTGCATAATCGTGCTCAGTAGGTTGATTGTTTTCTTTGGTGCAGGCAAGTGCAAGAAGCATCAAAGCCAAATAACTTCGTTTCATCATAATGAGAATATGTTTTTACATTGAGTCAATAAAGCTAAGGAATAATTTTTCAATAGCTCGAATCACGATACATATTCTTAGCAAGTTGCTGTAGATCAATTGTCAAAAATACTATTTCAGCCTCGGCGGTGAACCCATTTACTTCCTCCTAAATTTAGCCGCAATTCATGGTATATTTCAACAATATACATTATTTTTGGTCTAAATATCACACCTATGAAATATCATCCAATCGATTCTCAATTATTTATTAAAAACCGTAAAAATTTTATGGCTAAAATGGTTCCGGCAAGTTTGGCGGTTTTTAATTCTAATGATATCTACCCTATCAGTGCCGACAGTACATTGCCCTTTGAACAGCATAGAGATATTTTTTATTTAAGTGGCGTTGATCAAGAAGAAAGTATTTTGGTTTTATTTCCAGATTGCCCGAACAAAAAGCACAGAGAAATTCTTTTTTTAAAAGAGACCAATGAACATATTGCAGTGTGGGAAGGTGCAAAACTTACCAAAGAGGCAGCCTTAAAAACCAGTGGAATTGCTACAGTTTATTGGTTACAAGATTTAGAAAAAGTGTTATTTGAGTTGATGACGCAATGCGAAACTGTTTATATCAATACCAATGAGCATTATAGAGCAGCTGTTGAAACAGAAACACGAGAGGATCGTTTCACAAAATGGTTAAAAGATAAATATCCAGCCCATAGCGTTGCCAAGAGCAATCCAATATTACAGCGTTTACGCTCTGTAAAAGACCCTATTGAATTGGCCTTAATTCAACAAGCCTGTAACATCACAAACAAAGGCTTTAGACGGGTGCTTAATTTTGTTAAACCAGGGGTTTGGGAATATGAGATTGAAGCTGAATTTATGCATGAATTTTTATCAAATCGATCAAAGAAATTTGCATACACCCCAATTATCGCTTCCGGAAATAATGCAAATGTTTTGCATTATATTGAAAACAATCAACAGTGTGCATCGGGTGATTTAATTTTGCTAGACGTTGGCGCTGAATACGCAAATTACGCTAGTGATATGACTAGAACCATTCCTGTTTCAGGAAGATTTAGTGCAAGACAAAAGGAGGTCTACACTGCAGTAAATCACGTTAAAAAAGAGGCTACAAAATTATTAGTCCCTGGCACTATGTGGGCAGACTATCACGTAGAAGTTGGCAAGTTAATGACCTCAGAATTACTTAAATTAGGCTTACTAGATAAAGCTGATGTACAAAACGAAGACAAAGATTGGCCTGCCTACAAAAAATATTTTATGCACGGCACTTCTCATCACATGGGGTTAGACACGCATGATTATGGAATTTTAACTGAACCCATGCAAGCCAATATGGTGTTTACTGTTGAACCCGGTATCTATATTCCGGAAGAAGGGTTTGGAATTCGACTAGAAGACGATGTTGTTATTCAAGAAAAAGGTGAGCCGTTTAACTTAATGCGCGAAATTCCTATTGAGATTGAAGAGATTGAGGACCTGATGAACGCATAAATTCAATACTACTTTTTGATTGCCGTTGGTTTGATCTTTTTTAGATAAACATTCACCATTAGCCACGTAAATAAGGCTGGAAAAACCCAGCCAAAACTATAGGCAGACAATGGAATATATGCCTTAATTGTGCTTAACGGGGTAGTCAGTACGCCAATGGCCCCCAAAAAATCAGGAATACTAAAGAGTATGGTGATTAGAATAACCGCTCGAAAAACGTTTTTAGACCCATATTTTTCAGGTAGTACATTTAATAAAATTAAGACAATAGTAATTGGGTAAACAATCATTAAGACGGGGATTGCAATCACAATAATCGAATGAAAATTTAACTGGCCAACCAAAATACCCAAGGCGCTTGCTACAAAAGCTACTCCAACAAATACCTTTTGCGATTGGTTAAATAACCCTTTAAAATAATCAGCAGTTCCTGTAATAATACCAACCGCTGTAGTAAAACAAGCTAGGGTGATTAAGGTACTTAAGAAAACATTACCAATATTCCCAAGCGTGGATTGACTTAAGCCTCTTAATAAATTTGCACGTTGCATATCAGTACTATTTGCCCCATCAATAACTATATCAGCGCCGTAAAAAGAACCTACCGCAATAAGGCCCGCATAAATCAAAAACAAGCCCAGCCCAGCAAACAAGCCAGCCTTTCTTATCAGTTCCCCTTTATTTTCAAATGCCGATTGCGTATTCAAATTTAACGACACAATAATAACTCCACCCACCACTACAGCCCCAATAGCATCAAAGGTTTGATACCCTTCTAATATTCCATCTACTATGGGAAACGCAAATTCACTTTCATTTCCCAGCATTTGACTCGAAAAAAGCCCTATCCCAATCACCAACAGCAAAATAATAACAAGTAAAGGGGTCAAATATTTACCGAGTAGATTCATCAATTTTGCACGATTCAGTACCACTATAAAAACAAATAGAAAATAAACCGCACTAGTATAAATTGCTTTTGAACCTAACCATGGATAAATAGCTATTTCATGTACTGCGGAAGCCGTTCTAGGGGATGGAATAGTGATTGAGATTAGATAAATAAGTACACAATACACCAAGCTAAACACCGGAGATACTTTTTTACCAAAATCAAACATGGTTCCTTGTAACTTTGCATGCGCAAAAATTCCAACAATAGGAATTACCACAGCCGTCAAGCAAAAGCCTAGTAAAACCCATATCCACAGCCCTCCCGCTTTATACCCAAGCATTGGAGGAATTAATAAATTACCCGCGCCAAAAAATAACGAAAACAACGCGAAGCTGGTAATCCAAATTTCCTTAGTTTTATTCATTGAGTTGATATAAGGATTCTAAGATAAATATTTTTAGACATGAACCAGTTCTTTTCGTATAAAAACATCGACGTTAGTTATAGTGATCAAGGTAAAGGCCCTGTACTCCTGCTGCTACATGGCTTTCTTGAAAACAAAAAAATGTGGCTAACAATCCAACCCGAACTACTCAAAAGAAATCGAGTCATCTGCGTTGATTTATTAGGACATGGTAAAACCGGTAACCTAGGCTATATTCACAAAATGGAAGATCAAGCAAATATGATCTTGGCACTTATGAAATCTCTTCGATTGAGAAAATATGCGCTTATTGGTCATAGTATGGGTGGCTATGTTGCAATGGCATTAGCAGCTAAAAATACCCCAGCAATTCGTGGTATATTTTTAATGAACTCTACCCCGGCTGGGGATACCCTTGAAAAGCAAAAAAATAGGGACCGCGCCATTGCTGCAGTAAAGAAAAATTACAAAACCTTTGTGAAGATCTCAATTCCTAACCTTTTTAGCGCTGAAAATCAAGTGCGATTAAAACCACAGATTACAGCCGTTACAAAAGAAGCACTAGCCATGAATCTTCAAGGCATTATTTCTGCCTTAGAGGGGATGAAAATAAGAGCCGATCATACCACTTTTTTACAAGAAGCCAACCTGGTAAAATACATGTTGATTGGCGAGGCTGATCCGGTACTTAACAAAGATAAGTTACTAAAACTCGCTGCGCTTGTTGAGGCCACGACCGTAGTATTACCTGGTGGACACATGAGTCATTTAGAAGATAAAATTGGACTTTTGGGTGCTTTAAAAAAATTCACAGCCTCCGTATGAGCAGCGTACCATACCTAGCTAGGAGCTTTTAACTACCACCACCCTCCCTAAAAATTACGACTTTAATAAGGCGTTCCAGCCTTGTGCGGTCAATTCTACCTTTTGATTAGCACGTGTAACCAGATGCATTCCTTCCTTCTTTTCGGTCATATGGCCAATCACTGTTAGGTGCGGGTTTCCTTTGATTTTTGGATAATCTCCCGTATCAATAGTAAAGAGTAATTCATAATCTTCACCGCCACTTAAGGCTAAGGTAGTACTGTCAACATTAAACTCTTCACAGGTGGAAATCATTTGTGGGTCTAAGGGGATTTTGTCTTCAAAAACATTACATCCCACCTTGCTTTGAGTACAAAGGTGTATTAATTCTGATGAAAGACCGTCACTGATATCAATCATCGACGTTGGTTTAACTTCCAATGTTTTTAAGAGACTTACAATATCTTTTCTAGCTTCAGGTTTTAGCTGTCGTTGCACCAAATAGGTGTATTGATCTAATTCGGGTTGCGCTTGGGGGTTGGCCTGAAAAACTTGTTTTTCACGTTCTAGCACTTGTAGCCCCATATAAGCAGCACCAATATCTCCAGAAACAACAATTAAATCATTTTTCTTAGCGCCATCTCGATATACAAGGTCTTTTTTAGCTGCTGCGCCAAGCGCTGTAATACTCAACAACAATCCTTTGGTTGATGAGGTGGTATCTCCACCTATTAAATCTACGTTATAATGGGCGCAAGCCAACTGAATTCCTGCATAAAGCTCTTCAATAGCTTCTAACGGGAAGCGATTAGAAACCGCTAAGGAAACCGTAATTTGTCTCGCTTCGGCATTCATAGCATAAATATCTGAAAGATTAACCATTACTGCTTTATACCCCAAATGTTTTAATGGAACATAGGCCAAATCAAAATGCACTCCTTCTATCAATAAATCTGTACTCACTACAATTTGTTTCCCCTTGTAATCTAATACCGCCGCATCATCACCCACCCCGCGTACGGTAGAGGTTTGATTAATTTTAAAATGCGATGTTAAATGGTTAATCAACCCAAATTCTCCTAATGAAGACAATGGTGTAGTTGATTGATCTTTATTTTTATCTTCTAACATATCTGAAATCCTTTGCATTTATCCTTATAACCTACGTGGTTCATAAGAGATTTTGGATGGCAAAAATACAATTTTGTTCTCGATTAGTTTAAAAATATTGCTTAATTGATTGAGTTACGGTTGGTTTTTACCTCGTTTAAAACCCACTCTAACTCAGGATCTACCCCTTTTTCTCGATCTATGGGCGTTGGAATAACCGGTACATCGGGTTTAACCCCAAAACCATCTACAGGAGTTTTATACGGGGCTTCAATTTGAATCATTCCAAAATTCATTCGCACTTTAGAATGGGGTAACTCAATATACTTCATTAAGCCTGCAACCGTACCATTGTAGGCTCCACCCGTTTCTTCGCCTACAAAAATAGCTCTTTTAGTTGCTTGCAGGTTTGTAGAGATTATAGAAGAGGCAGAAAACGAATTTCCATTAATAAGTACGTAAATTTTTCCTTTAAAGTTTTGCGAATTGGGTGATTTTGTTCTTGAACTTGAAAAAGTATATACCCGTTTTCCGTCTTTTCTTTTTACATGAAATAATTCTATTGGGATAATTATCGGCGAAAATAATCCTGCAAAAGCTTTCATTAAAAAGGGCCTATTCTTTGACATAATTGAGGTCAAAAATGGGGTTCGTGTTTTAATTTCACCAGGTAGAATCAATTGATACTCCGCTAAGCTTAGATAGCTGTACAATTTATCAATTTCGGCTAAGCGCCCCCCTGGATTATCTCGCAAATCTAAAATCAACGTTGTGCTTTTTACACTATCCATTTTTGCAAAAGATTCTTTATAAAACTTTTTGTAGGCTCCATTCCCAAAATGTCTAATTTTCATATAGGCAATTCGCGCGGTTGAATCGATAAATTTAAAATTACGCGTATATAAATCATCCCTAATATGACCATGGGTATTGTTGTATTTCCACTCTTTCCTCCACTTCTTTTTTTGTTCCTTCTTTTGGGCTTTGGTCAACTTTTTCTTGGGTCTGCTACTACTGTCAGCTTGTATAGTCGTGTCTTTTGCTTCTGCATAAAACAATGAATCTATTGGAATTCGCCGAAGTGTACGTGAAAACACACTGTCTTTATGCGCAAAGGTGAGGTTAACACTATCGAGTACACCAAGATCACGAAGGTACATTTGGGCAAATTGTTCGCCCACAAAACGGTCGTATAAGGTTGTATTAAAGCCATCCGATGAAAATTGTTGCTTGAAATTTTGCAATAATTCAGTAAATGGTTTATTGTCAATTTTAAGCACTTGACTTCCCACCAGGGTTGAGTCATTTCCATATACTGCTTTCACCCACAATTTCTTTTGAAGCACTTCAAATTTTAATTGTCCTAATTCAAATTTAGTTTTTGCATAGGCTTTGCGTTCTTTTTTGGTTAGTTTTTTACGAGGTGGACCAAGGCTAATATGCCCCTGTCTAATACTAAAAATTACAGGTGCAATTTTATAGTAAAACTCACGTCCTGTCAAGGGTTCCGTAATGCTATTACGCACACTATCAAATTTTAACGCTAGGTTATCTTTGGCAATATATTGATCGAGTTTAGGATGTAATTTACGCAATTTACGATACGTATAATCGAGATCTTTATGCAGTGATTTGACTGGAATTTTTGACGAAACCTGTGCATTGTATTTTTTTATACCCGAGCAGCCACTTAGCAAGACCAATAGTATTAGGCTTACCGAGAAATTCTTCATACTATTATTACGCATTAAATCTTACCTTAAAAGTTAAACCAAAACTATATCAAAAGTCTTACCAAAAAAAATAAAGGAGATAGATTTTTATCTCTTTCTACTTAAACGCAACGCCGAATGCTACTTAGTAAACATTTAAGCAGAATCCTTACCTTTGTTTTTAGATGGTTTAGTCAATTCAATGTAGACCTTGGATAGATAGAGACTTGAACAAATTGTACAGCCGTGCCAAGTTGTTTTTTGGGTACTAAAATCTGACTATAATTTAACCTAATTATGCCATACAAACGTATCACCCTTAGCACAAATTAAACTAATCGCGTCAATGGGAATGCAGACTATTCTTGACAGTGCCTATAAAAAGGCCAAAATTTTAAAAATAAACAAAGACTCAAAGCTCATCATGTTTAGTGATCTGCACAAAGGTGACAACAGTTATGCTGATGATTTTAGTCATAATATGTTTGTGTATGAGCATGCCCTAAACAACTATTACGAAAAAGATTATACCTATATTGAATTAGGAGATGGAGTTGAGCTATGGGAAAACTATTCTTTTGAACCCATCTACAATGCGTATAAGAGTACTTTTGAGTTAAAACAAAAATTTTACGACCAACAACGCTTACACTTAATTTGGGGAAATCACGATATGATTTTTAGAGATCCTATGGCCGTTGAAAAAATAATGTATCAAGTATTTAAGCCTAAAAACATACGACAAAAGGAAGCGCTGTACGACTTGCAATACCACGAAAGTATTTTATTAGAAATAGAAAACACCGATAAAAAAATTTTCCTAATTCACGGACATCAAGCAGATTGGTTTAATTATCGCTTTTGGAAAATGAGTCGCTTCTTTGTTCGGTATTTTTGGCGTCCAATTCAAAAGCAATTTGGGGTAAAAGACCCTACAAGTCCGGCCAAAAACAACAAAACCTTACTCAGGGTAGAAGAAAAGTTAAAAACGTGGATGTTAAAAAACAACAACCAAATGGTGATTGCAGGACACACCCATCGACCGCGATTTCCCGATCCGGGTCTTCTTCCCTATTTTAACGACGGAAGTTGTGTTCATCCAAATTCTATAATTGGTATTGAAATTGAAAACTTAGAAATTTCTATGGTTAAATGGCATATTTCTGGCCCAGAAAACCACATTGTTAAAACCATTTTAGCAGGGCCAAAAGACGTTCACCTATATGTCTCCTAATTAAAAACCACGTTCATTTTTAATGATTTCATAGGCCTTTTGAATTGCTTGAAATTTTTCCTCTGCCCCTTTGATATGCTCCTCTCCCAAATGGCGTAGTTTATCTGGATGGTGTTTTTTAGCTAAGGTACGGTAGGCTTTTTTTACCTCTACTTCTGTTGCTGTTGTGGTAATTTCAAGAATTTTATACGGATCATAGGCTGTTTTCTTGTAAAACATGGCCTTAATAGACTCAAAATCGCGATTACTAATATAAAGGTAAACTGAAATACGTTTAATGGTATCAATTTCTATTTGACTCACCATACCGTCAGCTTTAGAGATCCCAAACAAAAAATGTACTAATTGAAGTCGCGCCGCATGCGTCATATGTTCTCTAATTTGAACACATACTTTCCGGGTAGGAATATTCTCTTTTTGCATTATCCCGTTAAACAACTTAAAAGCCTTATTGGCTCGACTGGTGCCGTACATCTTCATAAAGTTCATTCTGACGAACTCTAGTTCTGACTTCTTTACGTTTCCATCTGATTTTATAACCACAGCTGCAAGTACCAAAAGACTTACTTCGAAATCGCCCGGGGTAGTTTGTGTTTTATCAGCAGATCTTCTTCGCGGTCCACTTCCTTTAGGAATTTGTTTTGCCGCGGGCACTTGCTCACTCAATCCGTCAATAATATTTCCAAATATAAACCCTAATATACCGCCAATAGGGCCGCCAAAAGACCAACCCAAGGTTGCACCAATCCACTTTGTAAAATTTCCCATGCTAATTATTAAATGAAATTCAAAGATACATTTATTGTCTGAAACCACTTTAATTATACTTCCATAATCACCGGGAGTTTTCCCTATTCTTTTGTTAAAAATTTAGCCGTATAGTCATTTATGTGTACCTTTGCAGTTCATTTATAGTTAAAGAATATGTATCCAGAAGAATTAATAAAACCTATGCGTCAACAGTTAGTTGATGCTGGATTTCAAGAATTAAAATCGGCTAATTCAGTTGATGAGATATTAGCCGAAAAAGGCACCACATTAATTATGGTTAATTCGGTATGCGGATGTGCTGCAGGTACAGCAAGACCAGGCACCATTTTATCTATCCAAGGAGATAAAAAACCAGATCATTTAACCACCGTTTTTGCAGGAAATGATGTTGAAGCAGTCAATAAGGCGCGTGAGCGTATGGCTCCGTTCCCTCCATCTTCACCAGCAGTGGCTTTGTTTAAAGATGGTGAATTAGTACACATGTTAGAACGTCATCATATTGAAGGGAGATCGGCAGAAATGATTGCTGAAAACCTCGCTGAAGCCTTTCAAGAGTTTTGTTAATCCACAACTAAATTAGTTTAAATCCCCATCATCACATGGGGATTTTTTTCGTTATGAACGTAGAAACTGTCCTAGAAAATACCAAAAAATACGTCAAAAAAACCTTGCATAATGCCGAGGGGGGACATGATTGGTTTCATATAGAGCGTGTGTATAAAAATTGCCTACGCCTGTTAGAAACCGAACCCGGAGATCGACTTATTGTATTGTTGGGTGCCCTCTTACACGATATTGCAGATGCTAAATTTCACCATGGTGATGAAACGCTAGGACCAAAAATGGCAGGTTCATTTTTACAAAGCCAGCACGTAAATGAAGAGGTTATTGAAGCGGTAATTAATATTATTAATCACATCTCGTTTAAATCGTCTCTTGGAAAAGGACCTCAGTTTACCTCCCCTGAATTATCTATTGTTCAAGATGCAGATCGATTAGATGCCTTAGGAGCCATAGGAATTGCGCGATGTTTTAATTATGGGGGATTTAAAAATAGGGTATTGTACGATCCTGAAATTGCTCCAAACCTAAGCATGACCAAAGAAGCCTATAAAAACTCAACCGCTCCCACCATCAATCATTTTTACGAAAAATTACTGCTCTTAAAGGATAAAATGAACACGCCTACGGGTAAGGAATTAGCCCGCGCGAGACATACTTTTATGGAAACCTATTTGGCACAATTTTTTGCTGAATGGGAAGGAAAAAAATAAGGTTCATTGCCTTAACAATGAACCTTACATACGCTTGATGGTTTAGGTTTAATCGAGCACTGGTGTAACGGTATACCCCTTGTCTTTTAATAGTTGAAGCACCCCTTGCTTACCCCCTAAATGTCCGGCTCCCACCGCATAAAAAATTTGCTGATCTTTAGAAAGTACAGGAATTTTTTCTACCCAATTTTTATTTCTTTGAATTAATAACGCATTGATCATTTCTTCGTCATTATTGAAATAATCATCCATATAATCATATAATTCATTGACATCTTCTTTTTTGTAAATCGTGACCATCGTATCAAACAAATCAACGTTAGACTCATCCTTAATCATTTTAATTATGTCGTCAATTTGCTCATCTAAGGGTTGGTTATCAAATACGGCAATTTGTTCCGCCACCGTTTCTAAGCCTTTTAATTCTTTAGACGCTTTTTTGGCCATTTGTACAAAACTCAATTCAAAGCTAGCCACTTGATCTCCTACCATTTTTGTAAGCAGCATGGAGGAAAGATAAAAGGGTTTAAAGGTCTTAAACTTATCTAAAGACATATTAAAATTGGCCATAAAATATTCATCTAAAAATACATATTCATCTTTGTCCATATAAGCATCTAAGGTCTTACCATCTGTAAGGCTCATAACGCTCATCATTTCTTTCATCATGTTTGGATCATCCATGTCAAGTTCTAAATAAATTTCATCTGATGCTTCAAAGGCTTTTTTTACTTTGTCTTTCATCACAAAATCTTTTTGTGGCATTAAATGTATGGTCCCAAAAACATAGGCCGTTTGTAGGTCTTTGCCTTCGACTTTATATAAGAGGGTGTTTTGAGCGAACCCAAATTGGCTAATCATAACTATTAGACCGAGGAGTGATTTTTTTAAATTTTTCATTTGTAGTGTGTTTAATGGTTAAATATATTGAATTTTAAAGGGATGCGATAAATGAAATCGCAACAAATAATAATAGGATAAACAATTGTATCATGAGTCTGTTACCGGTTTAGAATGTCACAAAAAGTAGCAACGTTACATTTTCTTTGACGCTACAAAAATTGATACATCACATACATTGTTATTCCAATGATCAGTCCAAAGAAGAATTTTAAATACTCATTTCGACTGGACTTTGTTTTACATGTTTTCATAAGGCATAAGGTTTAGATTAATACACTGCAAATAACCGACGAATAAGCAGTCTATACAAGCAAGGCCAGCCCATATTTGTAAAATTAGGGTTATTATTTAAGGTTTAAAATACTATATATCAGCTATTTATGTCTTATTTAGCCGACTTACATGGGAAATCATGGGGCGTCCCTAAATTTATAAATTTGGGGTGTAAATTAGTTCTTTTAGGAACGAGCATTAAGTTGTTTAATATAAAAAGATGGGTTTAATCCTGTTCTACTCTTAAAGTATTTAGTAAAGGAATCCGCACTTTTGTACCCCAGTTCTTCGGCAATTGATTGAATAGAAAACAAGCGAAAGGTTTTATCACCTTCAAGACGTACGAGTGCGTGATCAATGCGTAAATCATTGATATAGTTATTAAAATTTTTATCAAAGTGGGTATTAATCACTTTAGATAAATACGAAGTATTTGTTTTAATCTTTTTGGCCACATTATATGAATTACACTCTTGTTGCAAAAAATACAACTGCTCATTTAATTTTTTTAGTCCCGATAATATCTGGGTTGTAATCTCCTCACTTACTTCGGTACTTGCCTGTGTTTTAACTGAAGATGAGCTCAATGCTTCAGGGGTTTCAACTTTTTTAAGTTGATTTAACTTTTGCAATACGGCTTGAAATTTATCTTCATTCTTTGTTTTCCGTTGTCGTAAAAGAAAGAGCAAAATGATCAATCCTATCCCTAACACGAGCACCAATCCAATTAAGTAATAAACAAACCCTTCTTTTTTCTCCTTTTCTACCTGTAGGTCTGCCAATTCAATATCTTGTACAATAGAATTCACAGCAATACTGCCTGCCACTGCATTTTGATATTTTAAGACATATAATTTGAGGTAGGTATTTGCTTTTTCAATAGCATTGGTTTGCTGATAATTTTCGGCTAACAATTTATATACTTCTGGGGAGATAAAATCTTCCAAATCATTCTTTTGATGATAGTGTAGGATGTTGGATAATTCTTCAATACTTTTAGCATAAGCCGAAGTTTCAAAATAGTAACGCGCTAAATTTAGCTGATTATCAGCCACGATAAAATGATTTCCAAGCTGGTCTCCGTACTTTTTTGCTTCAATTAAATTTTCATATGCCTTTTCATAATTCTTTTCATGTAAATAAATCTCACCTAACATGTTATAATATCCAGAAGTAGTAAAAATATCATCGGTGGTTAGTATCGCTTTCAAGCCTTTATTGAGATAGTAAATAGCTGAATCTTTCTTGTTCTCACTAGAATAATTGTTCGCCAACATGATAAGCCCTTTATAATAGACCTCAAAACTCTTTTTATCTGTAAGGGATTCCTCTTCAATAATTTTTAGATTATCTAAAATAACCTCTTTAGATTTTTTAAAATTTTGTGCTGCGAAGTAGATATAACCCAACCCGTGATTTAAAGCCACTTGGGTAACTAAATTCTTAGAAGCTTTGGCGTATGAAAGGCCTTCAAACATGATTGGAATAGCCGACTCTATTTGATTGTTATCTGCGAGGTTGTTTGCCTTGGCTAGAAACAATTCTGCTAAAATAGTGGTCGCAAGGTTTTCCTCTTGGGCAAGTTTAATTCCTGCATCAATCTGCGCAATAGCGGTGTCAAAATCACCTTGTATTCGACCCGCTTTTCCAAGATATAAGTACGCGAGTGCCATACTGTCTTTCTGGTTACGCGCTGTACTAAGGTCAAGAAGTTCGTTCGCATAATAGACGGCCTTTTCGGGATTAAATCTTGTGTGGTCAAGGATAAGATGATACAATTCCTGAGACGACAAAGGGCGCTCTTGAGCATAGCAAGGCGATCCATAAAGGGAACAGAAAACGCCAATAAAAAACAAAAATCTCAACATCAATAGGTTAAAATTTTGCAGGTCGTTTTTCTAAAAAAGCAGTAGTTCCTTCGCTAAATTCATCTGTACCAAAGGCTTTTCCAAATTGATCAATTTCCACGTCAAATCCATTCACCCCATCCATAAAATTAGCATGAACGGCTTTCATTGCCGCTTGAATAGCTAACGGGGAATTACGCAAAATTTTAGAGGCTATTTTTTCGGCCAAAGGAATTAATTCTTCTTGAGGCACCACATGGTTAACTAGCCCCCATTGATAGGCATCATCAGCATTAATCATTGCGGCAGTGGTAATCATCTCTAAGGCTTTTCCCTTACCAACTAGTTGAGGTAAGCGTTGCGTGCCTCCGTATCCAGGAATTACCCCTAAACTAACCTCAGGCAACCCCATTTTGGCTGAATCAGCGGCAATTCTGATATGACTCGCCATGGCTAATTCAAGTCCGCCCCCTAATGCAAACCCATTAATAGCTGCAATAACTGGTGTTTTTAAATTTTCTACAAAATCAAACAAAAGACGGTGTCCTTCCCGGGCTAGGGCGGCACCCTCTTCTATAGTAAAATCTGCAAACTCGGCAATATCTGCCCCTGCCACAAAAGCCTTTTCACCAGAACCAGTTAATATTATTGCCTTAATCGCTTGGTCTTGATCGGCCGCTTTAAAGGCCTCATGCAGTTCTGAAATTGTTTCCTTATTAAGTGCATTTAATTTTTTTGGACGATTGATGGTAATATATCCAATGCCCTCTTCATGTGATACGGTTAAATTTTTATAGCTCATAATTTTTTCTTTGATTTAGGTATACTTACCGTAAATACGGTGCCTTTGTTAATTTCAGAAACAAAGGTAATACTTCCTTGATAAGCCTCCACTATATTTTTTATCATTGCCAAGCCCAATCCCATTCCACTAGATTTAGTTGTAAATTTTGGCTCAAAAATCAAGGCTTTATCCTCCTCAGAAATACCCTTTCCGTTGTCGGCTACTTTAATATAAATAGACGTATCTGTTTGTCCCACTTTTACTTCTACTCTAGGCTGATCTGTTTTCTCAAGCGATTGAATGGCATTCTTTACAAGGTTTGTAACAATTCGTATAAGTTGTGTTTTGTCTAATTTGGCAAAGATTTCTGGTTCATCTGCATGAAAACTTATATAGGGTTCATTAAAAATATCAATAGCCATCTTCACCACCTTTACTACATTTAGATTCTCACTTTTTTGCTTTGGCATTTCCGCAAAATTGGAGAAGGCAGAAGCAATAGAACTTAGGGTGTCAATTTGTAGAATTAACGATTTACTAAATTCTTTGATTTTTTGATGAATATTTGGGTCATTGACATCAAACCGCTGTTCAAAACTTTGTACCGTTAAGCGCATGGGCGTTAAAGGATTTTTAATTTCGTGCGCTACCTGTTTAGCCATTTCCCGCCACGCCTGTTCACGTTCACTTTTTGCCAGTTTAGCCGCACTTGCATCTAATTCATCAACCATTCCATTATAGGCATTGACTAGGTTAAAAATTTCTAAACTCGCATCCTTTAAGTGGATCTTTTCATTTCTTCTATGAAATACCGTTTTATTGATTTTTTCACTCACCGCCTTAATAGATTGGGTAATGTATTTGGAGATAAAAAAGGCAATTCCAATCGCCATTAAAATCATGAGTAAATACACATACCCTAAGCGTACCAAAAACTCTTTTAATTCCTTTTCTTGAAACGAATTGTCTTGTAGGTATGGTAAGTGTAAAATTCCAATCGGTTTAAACTTGTTGTCGTTGATATACGTATAAGACGATTGGAAGATGATTCCTTCCTTAGTTTCTTCTTCAATTACCAATCGATGATCTTCATTATTGGCTAAAAGTTCAAGAATTTCAGGACTAACATCTGTTTTTTGATCGGTTTTTGTAAACGTCGGGTCAGAACTTATTTGTAGTTTTCCTGCTAAATTATAAATGTCAATCTCTAGGTTATTGACATTAGAAATGTCAAAGATTTTATCCTTAAAAATCAACCCTAAATTTTCTTCGATGACTTCATAAGTAGTTCGACGTTGTAATTCAATATCCAAACTTAACTTAATGGCTTCTTCTTTTCGCTCCAAACGCCCCTTGTGATAGTCTAGAGTTTGTTCATTATACTGATAAATGGCCACCAGGGCAATCAAAATTGAAGCGATGACTACCAAGAGTATCATGGCTAAGAAAATACGTGTTCGGAGGGAAAATCTTTTACGTTTCATTAGGGGTAAAGATAGCAAATATCATTCCACTTAAAAATAGGGCTCTTTTTACCATAAGCCGCGTTCAATTCTATGGCATTGTTAACCAAATGTGCACCGTTTTTTGCTTTAAAAATCACTGCTTGTGCAGGATATTGGTCACAAACTGGTCTATCTTTTCAGTCCCATGGGCGGTTAAATGCTTAATAAAAGCGCTTCCAATAATAGCTCCTTTTGTATGTTTTGTTGCCTGTGCAAAGGTTTCGTGAGAAGATATTCCAAAGCCCACGATTAATTTATTCTTTAGTCCCATGGCAGCAATCCGTTTAAAGTAATCAGTCTGTTCAACGCCAAACCCATTTTGACTTCCTGTAACACTTGCACTGCTTACCATATATACAAATCCCGTTGAGATGGTATCAATTTTTCGGATTCTCTCGTCTGAGGTTTGAGGCGTAATTAATAAAATATGGCACAAACCATAAGTTTCAAAAAGCGCTTTATATTCGTTTTCATAGACATCAACCGGTAGATCTGGAATAATCAAGCCATCAATCCCTACCGCCTTGCACTGTTTACAAAACGCTTCTATTCCAAATTGAAATATCGGATTAAAGTAGCCCATAAGTACTAGGGGTATAGAAACCGTTTTACGAATCTCTTTTAATTGTGCAAACAACTCAACGGCAGTCATTCCGTTTTTAAGTGCTTGGGTAGAACTGTCTTGTATGGTTGGCCCATCGGCCAAAGGGTCACTAAATGGCAGGCCAATTTCAACCATATCTACGCCTGCTTTTTCTAGTTTTTCTAGTATTGTACAGGTATCATTTAGGTTTGGATATCCGGCGGTAAAGTAAATCGACACTATTTTTTTATCCCCTCGAAGGGTTTGTTCAATTCTATTTTTCATCTGTTTGGAGCTAAAAGGTTCTCGTTTAGGTTAAGTTAAAATGGGAATTATAGGTGGCCAAATCTTTATCTCCTCGTCCGGATAAACTCAAGACCACTACGTCATCTTTTGCAAAGGGTTTCTTTTCTAAAACGGCTAAGGCATGGGCACTTTCTATGGCAGGTATTATTCCTTCTAATTTACAAAGTGCTAAGCCAGCGTTCATAGCTTCATCATCTGTAACCGCAATAAATTCTGCTCTACCAGTGTCAAATAAATGTGCATGCATAGGACCTACTCCTGGATAATCTAAGCCAGCAGAAATGGAATACGGTTCTGTAATTTGTCCATCTGGTGTTTGCATCAACAGCGTTTTACTTCCGTGAATGATTCCTTCTTTACCCAACACTGAAGTTGCCGCACTTGCTCCAGAATGTACTCCGTGCCCAGCGGCTTCTACGGCGATTAAATTAACCTTTGTATCTTCTAAATAATGATAATAGGCGCCAGCAGCATTACTTCCCCCTCCAACACAAGCAATCACATAATTAGGTGAATCTTGGCCGGTTTGTTCCATCAATTGGGTTTTAATCTCGGCCGAAACAACCGATTGAAATCGGGCAACCATATCTGGATACGGATGTGGTCCAACCACACTCCCAATAATATAATGGGTATCGAGGGGATTGTTAATCCAATCGCGAATGGCTTCATTTGTAGCGTCTTTTAAAGTTTTGCTACCTGAAGTGGCCGGAACAACTGTAGCTCCAAGCATTTTCATTCGTGCTACATTAGGTGCTTGACGAGCAATGTCAATTTCTCCCATATAGACTACGCATTCTATTCCTTTTAAGGCACATACGGTAGCGGTAGCGACACCGTGTTGCCCTGCACCAGTTTCCGCTATAATTCTTTTTTTACCTAGGCGTTCTGCCATCAGGATTTGTCCGATGGTATTGTTTATTTTATGCGCTCCCGTATGATTTAAATCTTCGCGTTTTAGGTAAATGTGGGTCCCGTAGTGTTCTGATAATCGTGTTGCATAATACAATGGAGATGGCCGACCCACATAATCTTTTAATAACGCATTAAATTCATTTTTAAACGCGGGCTCTTCCATGATTTTTACATACTGCTTCCGCAGTTCTTCTACATTGGGATAGAGCATTTCAGGAATATAAGCTCCTCCAAATTTTCCATAATATCCTCGAGAATCAATAGTGTATTTCATGATAATTTGTTTCTAGTAGTTAAGGTCGGTTACAATCCCATAGTAACCAAAGCGGTTTTAAATTTTTTTAGTTGTGCTACAGTTTTGCAACCAGGGGTAGTTTCAAACTGACTATTTACATCAATCGCATGACAAAATGTTGCCGCGGATGAGTTAAAAAATGCTTCCAATTTTTCTTGTGAGGCTCGTCCGATACCCCCACTTAATAAGAACGGTTTACTGGAGGGATAATCTTGCAATATTGTCCAATCAAATTCATAACCATTCCCTCCAGGCAATGGCCCTTTAGTATCAAAAAGAAAATAATCACACTGTTGTTCAAACGGTATTAGTCTTGAAAAATCAAACTGATCTTTAATTGAGAACACCTTGAAAATAGCCGTTTTATTCGATACCTTTTTCAAGGCATTCCGCAAGGCTTGACAATACTGCGGATCTTCTTCGCCATGTAATTGTACAACTTGAAGATCATACGCAAGCACGGTTTGTACAACCTCCGTTATTGGAGCTGCCACAAACACGCCAACCTTTTGAATACTCGGCGGCAAAAAAGGCAGCTTTCCCGTAAAATTTCTAGGCGATTTTTCATAAAAAATAAACCCCATATAATCAGGAGCTAAGTCGCCCACCTCCGCAATATTATTTTCGAACTTCATTCCACAAACCTTGAGTTTGATTCGTGCGTTGTTCCCAAATTTTTCCGTCGTATTCATCCCTAAAGCAATTGCGTTATAAATTCGTGTGCACTGGCACCAGGATGAGCTGTTTTCATAAAGCACTCCCCAATCAAAAACCCTTCAAAACCATACGGTATAAGGCTCTTTATAGCATCAACATCACTTATACCACTTTCGGACACCTTGGTAAAATCAGCCGGAATCAAGCTACTTAAGGTTTTACTTGTGCTTAAATCAACCGTAAAGGTTTTTAAGTTTCTATTGTTTACACCAATGAGGTCTAAACTAGGCATCAGTGCATTGTGTAATTCTTCCTCATTGTGAATCTCTAACAAGACTTCAAGACCAAGCGATTGAGCCAATTCAGAAAATGCTTTAATTTCAGCTCTGCTTAACACCGCTGCAATTAATAATATGGCATCTGCTCCAAACGATTTCGCCTCGTATATCTGATAGGGATCAATAATAAATTCTTTGCGCAATAATGGCAAATTGCAACTCGCTCTCGCCACTAACAGATCGTCTAAAGAGCCGCCAAAGTATTTTCCATCTGTCAATACAGACATTCCACAAACCCCTGCGTCTTCATATCCTTTTGCTACCTCAAAAACATCAAGCGTATGGTTAATAACCGCCTTAGAGGGAGAGCGTCTTTTGTGCTCTGCAATAATACCACCAACCGTCTTTTTTAGCTTGCTTTTTAGCGAATAGGTTTTTCTATTAAACAAGGTAGACTGGGTTAACTGAGCGGTAGAAACCACCTGTTTTTTATACGCCACCTCACGTACTTTATCTCGAACAATCTTTTCTAATATATCCATTAGTTACTCAATTCAATTAAGGTTTTTAAACTTGCTTGGGCACGTCCACTTTTTAATGCTTCAAGCGCTTGCTGAAATGCCTCCAATGGAGTTATATTTTTGGCAGTAGCAATGGCCATGGCAGCATTTGCACAAACTACGTTTTGCTGAGCTTCACTTCCTTCCCCGCCAATTACACGTTTAAAAATTGCTGCAGATTCAGCTACCGTATCTCCACCAAAGATTGCTTCTGCTTTGATTGTTGGAATATTAAAATCACTAGGACCAATCATTTGTTCACTTCGGTTGGTAATTACTTTTGTATTTCCGGTCAGCGAAATTTCATCATAGCCATCTAAACTGTGGAGGATGGTGAAATTTTTAGACGTTTCTTGGTATAAATAACCGTAAATTCTTGCCAGCTCTAGGCTAAACACGCCCACCAATTGATTTTTTGGAAAGGCAGGATTCACCATTGGGCCTAACATATTAAAAAAAGTCTTTACCCCTAAGGCTTTGCGAATTGGGGCAACGTTCTTCATGGCAGGGTGGAATAAGGGAGCGTGAAGGATACAAATTCCTGCCTTATCTAAACATTGGTTTAAAAAGCCTTTATCACTACTAAATTTAACGCCCAAATATTCTAAAACATTACTAGAACCTGAAATGGATGACACACCATAATTTCCGTGTTTGGTTACATGAACTCCTGCCCCCGCCGTAACAAAGGAGGCTAAGGTAGAAATGTTAAACGTATTTTTACCATCGCCACCAGTTCCACATAAATCAATGGTTGAATACCCCTCAAATTTTACCGCCAAACACAAATCCAGTAAGGCATCTCTAAACCCTGCTAGTTCTTCGGTTGTAATACTTCGCATCATATATACCGTCAAGAAAGAAGCAATTTGACTTTCATTATAAGCTCCTTTTGATATATTGATTAATGCTTGATTAGCCTCTTGCTTAGAGATTGTTTCATGATTAATTAATCTATTTAATAGTTGTTTCATCTCAAGGTAAAATTTATGTTGCTGTGTTATCGTTGGTGGAAATCAACCAGTTTTCTAATATTTTCTTGCCGTTAGGGGTCAATACCGATTCTGGATGGTACTGAACTCCTTTTACATCATAGGTTGTATGTCGAAGAGACATTATTTGATTATGTTCATCAATAGAAGTAATTTCTAATTCGTCAGGTAAATCACTCACTACCCATGAGTGATAACGTCCCACCATAAACGTTGTTCCTAACCCATCAAACAGGGGTTCATCATCGACCGTTAGGGTAACTTCGGTTGCTACACCATGGTACACCTCGTCTAAATTAATCAAGGTGCCGCCAAAGACTTCCGCTATGGCTTGTTGTCCGAGGCATACGCCCAAAATACTCTTGGTTGGCGCATAGCGTTTAATGATGGCTTTTAATAGGCCGGCTTCATCGGGAATACCGGGTCCTGGCGATAAAACTATCTTATCATACGCCTCGAGTTCCTCAAGGCGAAGTTGATCATTTCGCTTGACAGTTACCTCACAATTAAGGTCCTCTAGGTAATGGACTAAATTATAGGTAAAGCTATCGTAATTATCAATGACTATTATTTTTTTCATAGGTTAGTACGCCTAGGCGTGTGCGTTTAAAGGTTAAATTCGTTCTGCTGTTACTAAGGCATTGGTCAGGGCTCCAAGTTTATTATAAACTTCTTGTAATTCATCATCAGGACTTGATTTTGAAACCAATCCTGCGCCAGCCTGCCAATGCAGCTGATGATTTTTACTCAAAAAAGTTCTAATCATAATTGCATGGTTAAAATTGCCTTTAAAGTCCATAAAACCAATGGCACCACCATAAAACCCTCGACTCGTTTTTTCGTATTTTTCAATGAGCTGCATTGCTTTGTGTTTTGGAGCTCCGCTTAAGGTTCCCGCAGGAAAAGTATCGGCTACCACTTGCATGGTAGAGGTATTGGCTTGTATGGTACCTGTAACTTTACTCACCAAGTGAATCACATGCGAAAAAAATTGAACCTCTCTATAGGTATCCACCTTAACCTGCGATCCGTGCCTACTTAAATCATTCCGTGCCAAATCAACTAACATTACATGCTCTGCATTTTCTTTTTCATCAACGGCCAGCGCTTTGGCCAAGGCAGCATCCTGCTCGTCATTACCGGTTCGTTTAAAGGTTCCAGCAATGGGATGAATCTCAGCGCAACCCTGATTAACAATAAGTTGTGCTTCCGGTGAACTTCCAAATATTTTAAAATCCCCAAAATCGAAATAGAATAAATAGGGCGATGGATTAATAGTTCGTAGTGCACGATACACATTAAATTCATCTCCCTTAAAAGCTTGTGAAAACTTTTTTGAGAGTACTAATTGAAAAACATCACCACGCGCACAGTGTTGTTTTGCCAGAGCCACCTGTTGTTTATAGGCTTCATCGGTTAGGTTAGATTGGATTTCTCCATCTGTTGAAAATGAATAGGAGGTGAAATTTTTTGCCTTAATCAACTGGTGAATTTCATCCACATTGCTTTCAGCTTCATAGCAATGTGCAAAAATATAAGCCACATTTTTAAAGTGGTTTATGGCAATTACATTTTGATAAACAGCATAATAAATTTCAGGTATTTCAACAGACCCTTCCTTTTTTGCAATGCGTATATCTTCAAAATACTGTACCGCATCATAGGCTGTATATCCAAACATTCCACTATGTATAAACTTAAATTCAGGCGTATCGCTAAGCGCAAATTGCTTTGAAAACTGATCCATTCGAGCAGGAACACCTTGGCTATCTTCTATCGCTTCTACCGAAGTAGAACCATCGGGAAACTGCTGAATGATGGTGTTATTTTTTACTTGTATAGAAGCAATTGGATTAAAACAGACATACGAAAAACTATTATCTGAAGCGTGGTAATCACTACTTTCTAAAAGGATACTATTGGGAAATTTATCCCTAATTTTTAAATAGACGCTCACCGGTGTGATCACATCTGCTATTATCTTTTTATGGTCACTTTTTAAGGTATATTTCATCTGGACTATAATTCTAAATCGTTATTTTTTTCAATAAAAAAAGGCTTGTCGTGAATGACAAGCCTTTGGTATGATAAATTAAATCTACAGTAGGGTTACTTCACGAATGCTGTGTTTCGAAAGTTCCACCACCAAGTATGATTTAAGATTGTTTTCATGGTATTATAATTGAGACAAATGTATAAACTTTTTTTAGGTTTCCAAATATATTTATCTATTTATACTTGAATTTAAAGTAAATTATCATTAGCGCCAAAAGTGCGGTGATTCCATTTGATAAAATCATTGGCCAACTATGCAAGAAATATCCATAAATAAACCACAATACAATACCCGTAAGAAAGACCACATACATCGTCAACGAAATATTTTCTACTGACTTTGTACGATACGCCTTATACACTTGAGGTATAAAGGCTGCTGTAGTTAAACTAGCAGCAATAAACCCTATGAGTTCATAATTATCCAACGATATTGACAATTTTTCCAGGCACAATAATAATTTTCTTCGGGATTCTACCTGCTAATTGCGCAACTGTTTTTTCATGATTCATAACAGCGTCTTCAATTGCTTGCTTGTCTAAATCCAACGGAAGTTCCATGGTAAACCGCATTTTTCCATTAAATGAAATTGGATAGTTTTTTGTGTTTTCTACCAAGAAACGTGCATCAAAGGTTGGAAAATCTACGGTACTAATTGAAGCGTCATGTCCTAATTGCGCCCATAATTCCTCTGCAATATGTGGAGCATAGGGCGAAATCAACACCAATAACGGTTCTAAAATTTCTCTACTGTGACACTGTTGAGCAGTCAATTCATTAACTGCAATCATAAAGGTGGAGACTGAGGTATTAAATGAAAACTGTACTATATCCTCCTCTACTTTCTTAATTGTTTTATGCAGGGTTTTAAAGTTCTCAGCCGTTCCTTTCGTTTCTTCTACGATAAGGCCATCCTTGCCAAAATACAATTTCCACAGCTTCTTTAAAAACCCATGAACACCTGTCAAACCAGCTGTATTCCACGGCTTCGCTTGTTCTAGCGGACCTAAAAACATTTCGTATAGACGCAAACTATCGGCTCCGTAATGTTTACAAATATCATCAGGATTAACAACGTTATATTTAGATTTAGACATTTTCTCAACTTCACGCGTAACCAACAAGGTATCGTTCCAAGTTGAGGTTGCCAGGTGGTTTGAAGGGGTTTCATTGTTAAGAACCGCTCCGTTCTCACCCATAAACACCGCGTTTTTAAACTCTGGTCGCCAATTACTAAAGGCGTTTAAATCTAATTGATCAGCGGTATTCACCATAGAAACATCCACGTGTATTTTGGTAAAACGCGGATTGGAAGTTCCGGTAAGCGCTGCCAATTTTTTAGCCAGATCATGCGGTAGGCTTGCTGAGGTTACCTGTTGATAAATTGACTTTGATACAAAAAGATCTGTACGTTCAACAGACCTAAAAACAAAGGCGCTATTTCCTAAAATCATGCCTTGATTAATCAACTTCTTGGCAAATTCATCCACAGGAACAACTCCACGGTCAAACAAAAACTTCTGCCAAAATCGCGCATAAAGTAAATGACCTGTAGCATGTTCACTCCCACCAATATACAAATCAACTTCTTTCCAATACGCTAATGCTTCTTTAGATGCAAGGGCATCCGTATTATGTGGATCCATATAGCGATTAAAATAGAATGAACTCCCTGCCCAACCGGGCATGGTATTTAATTCTAATGGGAATACGGTCTTATGATCAATAAGCGCGGTTGAAACCACCTCATTTTTTTCTGTATCCCAAGCCCACACCTCAGCATTTCCCAAAGGTGGTTTTCCATCTTCCGTAGGGAGGTATTTCTCCACCTCTGGCAAGACAATAGGTAAGTGTTTTTCATCAATCATTTGCGGTAAGCCATCGACATAATAGACCGGAAAAGGTTCTCCCCAGTAGCGTTGTCGACTAAAAACAGCGTCGCGTAGGCGATAATTAATCTTACCCTGACCTTGGCCTAATTTTTCGAGTTCAAAAATGGCTCTTTTGCTTGCCTTTTTATAGGAAAGTCCATCAAGGAAATCGCTATTAGCAATAATGGTTTTCTCCTTGTC
>Ga0209344_10001631_pt1 | contig 28410 bp, 16 predicted proteins | sample Cruoilmetagenom6_FD_187293 | JGI IMG/M metagenome (GOLD analysis project Ga0209344, IMG submission 187293) | Oil polluted marine microbial communities from Coal Oil Point, Santa Barbara, California, USA - Santa Barbara Oil Seep Sample 6 (SPAdes)... | ecosystem: Environmental > Aquatic > Marine... | reverse complement strand
ACATCAATAATTAAGTTCATATTTTTTCTTAAGGCTTCAAATTTACAAAATGCGAAATAAACTATATTCTAAATCCCACTTTAATAATCACTTAAAGCGTGATTTTTAATAACAATAAAAAATAATATAATTTTTTTGCAAATTTTCTTTGTGAATAACTAAAAGGTACATATATTTGCACTCGCAATTTTATGCTACTGGTGCCTTAGCTCAGTTGGTAGAGCAATGGACTGAAAATCCATGTGTCCCTGGTTCGATTCCTGGAGGCACCACCAAAAAAAACCCGATTCATTTGAATCGGGTTTTTTGGTTTTTATAAGACACAGAAAATCCACAGTTATTAAATTTCATCTAATAACTAATGCTGTACTCCCTTATACTCTTTTACTCTATGTGACACCTTTATTGTTTTATCTATAAAACTAGGGCGTTTAAAATAAGTTTGTAGCCGGTATCCCAACCAATTAAAACCATACTATTCTACTCCCCTTAAAACAAAACTCCTGTTTAAACAAATAGAATCACTCGCATTTTTTTTTTACTGCAGTCGCATTCTATCGCTAAATAAACTCACATCTTCTGCTTCTGCATCAAATCGGTTAAGATAAGGTCTAAATTCGACTGCGATCTTTTCAAAATTACTAGTAGTAAGTGGTTTATTAAGAAAACCAACACAAGAGTTTTGGTTTTGCGCTTTTTTAATGTCTTGAGAATTCGTTGAAGAGCTTAGCATATATATTTTAATTTTAGTTTTATTTATCCTGGTTAACTTATTAAATTCATCTAAGAATTGAAACCCATCCATTTCTGGCATATTAATATCCAGTAATATGATATCTGGCGTAAACATTGTTGGGTAGACATCCTTTCCTTCTAAAATTTTCAAAAAAACGATAGCAGCATTGGCACTAGTAAAAGTTCTAATATTACTACCTGCACTTACTTTTTCAATAATTTTTTGACCTACAAACAAATCTATTTTGTTATCATCAACTATCATAATGTTCATATCCATATCCCAAATAATTATTTAAATAACAGAAGGCAATACCACTTTAAAAACAGAACCGTTTTTAATGCTACTTTCCACCGTTATTACTCCCTTTAAATCTTCGACCATGTTTTTAACAATATAAAGCCCTAAACCATGTCCCGGCACGTCATATTTATTTGCTCTGAAATACAAATCAAATATTTTATCCATCTTATTCTTATATATTCCAACACCATTATCCTTAATAATAATTACAGCTTCCTTTTCAGAAGTTTTTACTTTAATATTCACAAAAGGAGTTTCATTTTCTCTTGGCTCTCTAGAATATTTTACTGCGTTGTGAATTAAATTTTGAAGAATAGAATTTAACATTTCTTGATTAGAATGATGCCCATAAGTATCTACAACATCTATATTAAATTTTATGTTATCAAATTTAGTGGTACCACTTAACAATTCTAAAATATTATCTACCGTTTTCGAAAAATCAATTTCTTTAGATTCTTTTTTCTTTACTGTGACACTGGATGCCTGGGAAAGGTTCTCCGACAATTCTTTTCCGTTTTTAATAACGGTATCTAGCATGTCTGTTAAAAACAAGATTCTATCTGGGTTCTTTTCTTCTTTTAATAAACTAAGCACTCCTTCAGCAGAAGAAAATGGCGCCTTAAGATCATGTGCTGATCGGTATAAAAACAACTCTAATTCTTCTGTTTTTTTCTTTAATTTATTCTCTAACACTTTACGGTTACTTATATCGAACATCATGGCGCAATAAAAAGCATTTTCCCCAACACTTCCATTACTTAAAGCAAACTCTACTGGAAAATGCTCTCCATTTTTACGTAAACAACACATTTCTATGATATCTACATTTTGTTTATTTCTTATCTTATTTACTGCTCTTAACAACTCCTTAATATTACCATTTCTATACTTTTTAGACATTAAAACGGTTAGTGATCTGCCAATCATTTCCTCTTCTACATAACCAAAAGCGGCTTCCGCCCCTTTATTCCATTCAGTAACATTACCTTTATCATCTGCGACTACAATAATACCCACATTAATAGATTGATAGATGCTTCTGAATTTTGCTTCACTATCTACAAGTTCATCACTAATACCTTTAAAATCTGTAACTTCACGCAAAGCAATTGTGGAAGAAATAATCACGCCGAACTTGTCATAATTAGGAGAAACAATTACGGAAAAGAATATTTTCTTTCCGTTAGAATCAAAATCATACAATTCAAATTGGTGTGTTGCTTTATCTATATAAACTTTATCAATATTATTTTTAAAGGCTTCAAAACTGGAAGCAATAAAGTAATCATAAATATATGTACCAATTAATTTCTTAATCTCTGTATTACAAAAACTCTTATTTGCATTTAAAATCTTACCGTGTCTTGTAATAGTGAACACGTTTAAAGGCATGGCTTCTAAAAAATTCTCATTAATTGACTTCCCTTCGGAAAGCTTTTCATTCTCGTTATGATACTTAGTAACATCCTTATAAATCGATAAGTATTTCAAGCCTTTTTCGCCTTCATTTTTTATAGGAATAATGGTAGTATCTAACCAAAATGTTTTTCCTGTACTGGATACATCTGTTAAAACGCCATTCCACTTGTTCCCCATTTTAATGGTTCTCCACAAGTTTCTATATATTTTACCTGTATAAAGAGGAGATTTTAACAATTGATGCGTTTCACCCACGAGCTTATTAGCGTCACATTCTAAAATTTCACAAAATTTATCGTTTGCATATTCTATTCTACCTAATGCATCTGTTACAGATACAATAGAATTTTCAATAACATCGATTAATACGCTATCATTAAGAACATGAGAAAGATTATATTTAATTGCTTCCATAAAAATTGTTTTTAGTTTCTACGCAATACTCTCTGGCAGATTCTAGATTATTAAATACACCAAAAGGTGTAATCGGCTCATAAATTCTTTTATAAGAAGCTATCACAAGTTTTATTTCCATAGAATTAAAAACAAAGGCTTCCGAAATTCTTAGCTTACTTAGTATTGGTGAATTAGCTAATAAATTAGCGGTTTCACGAGTGTATGTTACTCGAATATCTCTGGAATCAATTAAAAAGGGCATCGCTTTGCCATTACATAATTTAGCAATTGCGTCTATATATTGTTTTATTTTACTGGTTTCTAATTTATAATTCGCTTCCTTATTTCTAAACTGACAATAAAGAATATCATTGTCTGTCCAAAATTTTGAATTTCCAATCTGAATTATATCGTTCATACTAGTTGTCATAGGCTACAGAATTAAAAATTGCATAATTTTGATTACTATATTGTATCGCCAAATCGGGATCTTTAAAAATTAAATTTGGCACATTAGAATCGCTAAACATCACATAAAATGAAAGTAGCATTTTGTGTTTGTAGTTCTTTATTAAAAACGCTTTAGAAAGGACGATACTTTTAATTTTTGCATTATTTGACAAAAGCTTAAATAGTTTTACAGAAAGTCCAATATTGACTTCTCTAAAATCGAATATTATAGGTAAATACGTACCATCTGACAACATGGAAATAGCTTCGTAAAACAGATCTTCAATACCCGTATCCGAATAGTCTACATTAGAACTATCATCTAATTTACAATAGATAACATTTCTATTTACCCAAAACTTAATGTTGTTTATCCGTATTTCGTCTTTCATTATTATCCTTTAGAAAAAACTAACTCCAATAGGAGTGCCAAAAATTATTTTAACTAAAAACAAACATCTAAACCGCTTTAAATCAAGTGGTTATAGTTTTTATTCAGATTATAATAGAATAAAAAAACATCGAAATACCACGAAATCTATAGGCCAAACACAACAACTAACGGAATACCGTTAATTATTTTATATTAAGGTTTAGTGAAAAAACAGCTAAAGACGTTGAACCAACACCGACTAATCTTTGCCCCCAAATCTCTATATAATCATTTGGAGCAAGCTCTACAGTTCCAGAAATAGAATTACTAGAAATGTCTAATATATTATTAACACGCATTAACGTATTTGTTTCCGTTAGCGTTGTAGTTCCATTTTTTCTAATAAAAAAGGCATAATAGTTACCAACTGTAGTAGTTCCTCTAACAGATAAGGATGCGCTAATTTGAAATGTTCTAGTTTTTTTACCTAAATACGTTATTCTATTATTTTGAGCAGAAGACACTCGCATTAAGTTCACTGCAGTTGTAGTATTTGAATTGCCATTTCCTAACAAATTTATTCCGGTTCCACTAGAAATATCTTGTAAGAAACCGCTAGTGATTGTTCCATTGTAATAAATATTACCTGTTGCAACCTGATCAGACTCTACAGGTACTCCAGGGCAATCTACTGTCCATGCATTATTAAAATTGTATCCTGCATAAGAACCTGTGGTATACCTCTTTATGTATTGTGTACTAGTACCATTAAAACTAGCTCCTGTTAATATACCGTTTCCAACTACAGGATTAGAACTCACATCTATACCAATAGCAGAACCGTCTATTTGAGAAAAACCTCCTTGTTTTTGAATAATATTAAAAGTTCCAGTAAATGTTTCATACGTTCCCAGATTACTAGAAAACCACCCCATATTACTCAATAACAAATGAGCCACATTATTATAGGTTATTCCTGTTGTATTTCCTGCAAACTGAACAATACTCAAAAATGCCAATCCGTAACCATCAATGGTACCTACTGATGTTGAATTTTTAACGATAGAATCTCTAAAAACAAAGCTATCGGCTACAGTTCCAGTCATATTAAAAACAGTTCCACCTGTAGCGATAAGCGTCACGTTTTTTATACTTCCTCCTGCAGTTCCTACAAACATAGTTCCTCCAGTTTTTGTTAAGGTATCTTCATTGGTATCTATTCCATATATATACGCGTTATTTAAATCTATGGAATGCGCCAAAGTAACCACACCATTTATTTCATATAAAGTATCTGAAGACAATAGGTATTTACTTCCTGAACCAGCAGTAAGCTCTGCGCTTAAATCTGCTGCTGAGTTTATGATTTTATGTTTGTTTCTAGATTTTGAATCCATCTTCGTCCAAGATCCTGAACCATAAAAATAAAATGCATTTTCAGTAATATCAAATACTAGTAAACCATTTGCTGGGGCAGAAATCGCTATTCTCTGTACAGATGTCATTCTTGGAGCTAACATCCCTTTATCGACAGAGGTCAAGTCCAGCATAGCGGAAGCGTCTGGTGTTAATGTTCCCACTCCTACTTGAGAAAATGCGCTATAATTACAACTAGCAAAAATTGCTATGGTTAATACGGTTAATCGTAGTTTTAAATTTTTCATAATTAATAGGTTAAGATTTTTTGAGTTAATTCGCGATTTGTTGTTTCTACTTTTACAAAATAAATACCGTCACTTTGGTTAAATGGTATCTCTATCCTGTCTTTATTATTAAGGTTTGCATTTAGGGTTAAAACTTCTTGTCCTAAAACATTAAATATGGCTATCTTTTTTAAGGCAAGTCTATCCTGGTTATTTACCACAATGTTATTATTTCCATCATAGAAAATCTTTATATTTTTAGCTTCTTCAGCATCTACAGATAATGTTTCAGACGGAGCAAAAACAATAGAATATCTATCTAAATATTCCCCTATTGGCAAATTGACATTATAGCTCGAGCCAGTTAAACTATGTGTAGTATTTAAAAGATTATCTTTCAAATAAATTGGACCTAAAAAATTATCTATTTCATCGATCATTATTTGATGCGAGCCAGCTTCACTAATCAACAACCCTAATGGAAGCTCTAAAGTTTCGTCAAAACCACCCACTCCTTGTATGGCATATTTTTTAGCTGCATCCTCCTCAATTACAAAAAACAAATCATCGTTTCTATACTCATTTAACACTGCATCATAACCTAGGTTATAATCCACATCTGCCGGCGAGTTTGGTAAAAAAGCCAACAGTAATTGTCTATGAAATCCTTCAGGATCCTCATAACCTATTCGTATATATTGATTATTGACAGTCAATTCTGAATCTGCATCTGCATCCGCATCTGTAGATGATTTATAAAAAATGGCATCACCTGAAGATTCTGTTTTAAATTTTCTTTGTGAATTATCAAAAACAACTGATCCACTTCCGTAAGCACTAACAAAAAAACCTTGACCAACTGGCACATATCGTTTAGGAATAGAAACACTACCCGAACTACCAATTCCTCCAATTAAAGGAGAAGATACAGATGGCGGAATACCTCCGGATAAATTACGTATAGCATAACCACCTAAATAATCTGTAGTAGCATGCGAAGTAGAGCCTCCATCTACCCAAAAGTAAAGAGCATCGAGTATCGTTAAATTATCTGTTATAAATTTAGTAGCATCTAATGCAGAAGGATACGGATTACCCAGTAGTGATTCCTCTCCAGCATTTATAGGCATAAGATATTCTCCGTTATTAGGCGCTCCGTAAAATGCATAGTTTTGACTAGCAGAAAGTGTATTACTACCTTTCATAGTATAGCCTTCACCCGGATTCAAAGCACTATTACCATCTAAACCAACCCAATCTCCATAAGCACCAGTTCCTTGCAAGTACTTATAGATCCATCTCGTATTAATAGTCATCGAAGTAGTTACATTAGAACTACCATCTAATACAGACGGTACTCCATTATATGGAGAACTACCACTAAATAACATTTGTTGCGGTGTAAATGGGTTCAGACTAGAATCTGTCCCGTCATACATCGCGCCAGATAAAGAGAATGTCCCGCTATTATTTACCGGTGCCGACCAATAATTAAATTTATATCCAGACGCATACCCTTGTTGATCTATCAATATCTTACCAGTACTTACGGTATTAGCATCTGTACCTGTGTGGGTTTGAATAAGCTGTGCTTCATTTATTAGACGAACATCTCCGCTCACTAAATTAATGGCATTACTAATATTTAAAGCAAAACCATCGGCGACAGAAATTCCTTTCTTACTTACTGCTGTAATATCTATTTCTAGATTATTAAAATTAACAGCATTTGAAGAACCCGAAATACTAACCAATGGGTTGACTGCGCTTTTAAAATAGGTGGTTCCAGAAACAGAGGAAGTAGTACCGTTATTTATAAAACTGTTATTCAAATACAGGTTTCCGTTACTGTCGTGTACACCGGTGCTTTTATTCGTGTATTCATTTTCAAAGTACACGTTTTCTGTTGGCGAGATTAGTAATATACCTTCATTCACAATTTGTGCATAACTGCTTAAAAAGCTAAAAAGAATAAGGCAATTACAAATAAAATATTTCTTTCTCATAGGTTAAGATTTGGGTTAAGGTTTGGGTTAAGAATAAATTTGCTTAATAGTTATTTCAAGTTAAAAGGGATTATTGATTTTATATAGTACTAACTTAATGCGTTATACATCTTATTGTTTTTATTACAATATTGCATTGCAGGTTGAAAATTTTTAAAAACAGCATCCGGAATAATAGTTAGATCCATAATGTTTTGAACAATTAAAAACAGTTTTAAACGGTAGGAGTTAACCAAGAAAGTTTCGGAAAGCACTATCGATTTAATTTTTGAATTATTAGACAGAAACTTAAACACCTTAATTCCAGCATAAAAATCGAGCGCTCTTAAGTTTATTAAAATAGGCATGTGCGTACCTTGCGATAATCTAGAAATAGTATTGGAAAAAATTTCTTCTAAATCCTTATCCAACCATTTATCATTAAAATCGTTAGATACATTACAGAAGATTATGTTTTGATCTACTCTAAACTTAAAACTATTTGCTAACCTCTTGTTTTCCATTGGTGTTATTTTGAAAAACGTATTTCAATACAAGTGCCACAAATCACTACAGAGTAAAAAAAAATCGTAAAACGCTATTAATTAGCGTTTTACGATTTCAATTTCAATTTTGGGCATTTTAAAAAACATCGCTATACCGCACATTTTTAAGATAAAACGCACGAACTAACGGTATTCCGTTATTTTTTCACAGTTTTAGAAACCCCTAACTTTGTCATTCTATCTCGCAAAGTACTCGGCTTTAAACCTAGTATAAATGCTGCTCCATTTGGTCCACTAATTTTCCAATTACATTGTTCTAATACTTGCATGATATGATCCCGTTGCACAGCATCTAAAGTTAGATCTTGATTATTAATTGGTTTTACCTTTTGTGTAGAGGACTCAAAACCTGGTATCACTAATGTTTCTTTACTTGACAAGATTGAAGCTCGTTCTATTAAATTTTCTAATTCTCTAATATTTCCTGGCCAATCATATGCTTTTAATTGACTCATAGCATCATCTGTAATATACTTGATACTCTTACCATAAGCCTTATTAAACTTATCTACAAAATGCTCTACCAATAAAGGAATATCATCTTTTCTATCTCTTAAGGGAGGAACTACTATTGGAAACACATTAAGCCTAAAGTATAGATCTTCTCTAAATTGCTTTTTCTTCACCTCTTCTATAAGATTTCGGTTTGTTGCAGCAATTACCCTAACGTCCAGTTTCTTTAATCCGCTACTACCTCCAACTACTTCAATTTCTCCTTCTTGTAAAAATCGTAGTATTTTAGGTTGCATATCTAATGGTAGTTCTCCAATTTCATCTAAAAATAAAGTACCACCATCTGCTAACTCAAATTTTCCAACTTTATCATTAATCGCTCCGGTAAACGAACCTTTTTTATGCCCAAACAACTCACTCTCAATCAATTCTCTAGGAATCGCAGAACAGTTCACTTTAATCAATGGTTTCTTGTTACGCAAACTAGTGTTATGCACCGCTCTCGCCAATAGTTCTTTTCCTGTTCCAGATTCTCCTAACAATAACACGGTAGCTGTTGTAGGCGCAACTTTTTCAACCTCGGTTAAAACATTACTAAACACTTCACTTCCATATACCATTTCTTCATAGTTAAATACTAAATCTAACTCATTACGTAGATATACATTTTCTTGTTCTAATTGATTTCTTAATGCATTTAACTCTTTATTAACCTCTGTAAGCTTCTGGTTTGTAATTGCTATTTTATTTTCTGCTGTTTTACGCTCCGAGCTTTCTATCATTAAAGACACGATACTAGCTATAGAAGTAACAAAACTTTCTTCATCTGCACTAAAAACTCTATTATCTGACTTACTCTCAAAACTAATAATACCATAATGGCTACCTCTACCATGAATTAACACATCTATTCTTGAAGAAATATGGTTAGGGATAAAAAATTCTTCTGCAAAGGCTTTGGTTATAGGGTTAGATTTTACATTGGCTATATTAATACTGTTTTTAACATTAAATGCATTAAAATAATTTGGAAAATTCTCTTTTTCTATGGTTAACTCATTTATCTTAATAACGTCATCTTTTGCGCTATAAAACAACCTACTTGCTAGCTCCGTTTTATCCTTACCATACTCCCAAATAGTCACCAAATCAGCATGAAGTGCCTTAGCAGATGTTACCGCTATCTTTTTTAAAGAAGAATCAAAGTCTTCTCCAATAAGGCTAGCCAGCTCTAAAATAACATCCTTTTTTTCCGTGGATTTTATAGCAATATCTTCTAGTGTTTTTTTAACTTTTTCTTCTTCGGAAACATCTTTAATAGTTGCAAATATCGCGACTGTTTCTCCTTCATCATTTTTTATAACTCCAGCCAAAAAGGAAGCGATAAACGCACTTCCATCTTTTTTAATAAACTCTAATTGAAAGGATAGCGCTTCACCTTTTGCTACCTCATCCTTAATTTTCAACATATTTGCATAGTCCTTCTCCTGTGCAAATGGATATGGCAACTCCTGACCAATAAGTTCATCTTCAGAATAGCCTAGAATTTCACACAAGGAATCGTTCACCTTAATAATGGTCCCGTCTAAATCTACCATAAGCAAACCTTCTTGCATGGTCATCACCAAGTTTTCTGTAAACTCATTAGCTCTTTTAAGGTCTAATTCTGTTTTTTTACGCTCGGTAATATCTTGCGTAGTTCCTATCATTTTTATGGCATTACCACCACTATCCAAAATCAATTCACCAATCCCATGTACCCAAACTTCTTTCTTGCTATCTACTTTTAGAATTCTATATTCTTTATTAAATTTTTCTTTATTCTTTAAAATGTTAATCTCTAAATAATTCAATAATTCTTTTTGATCTTCAGGATGCACAATAGCAATCCAGCTCTCCATACTTTTAACAAAAGATTTCTCAATACCAAAAATATTATCGAGCACCCCAGAACTTTTCCAAGTATCATTTAAAAGATCTAATGAATAGGTACCTATATTTGCTACTATTTGAGATTGTCTTAAATTATATTCACTCTCCAAAAGTTGCACTTCTGATTGTTTGCGTTGCGATATATCTTGAATAGTACCGAAAAATTCAACAGGCTCATCATTATGACGAATAACCTCTCCTAAAGTATGAATCCACTTTAATTGCTTTGTATTTTTAGTTAGTATTCTAAATTCTAAATCAAATGCTTCCCCAGTTTTCACACTCTTCTTAAACATTCTTTTATCTAAAAGCGCATCCTCTGGATGAATTATGTCTTCCCAAGATCTAAAAGATAAAGTACTATCTGCATCTAAGCCTAAGATATTTTTAAAAGTAGTGGAAGCCTCTATCTTGTATGTTTTCAAGTTTAAACTATAACTTCCAATTTTTGCAATTTTTTGGGCCTCTAATAGCGATCTTTCGTTTTTTTGTAATTTTATTTCCGCCTTTTTCCGCTGCGATATATCTTGTATTGTAGCAATATTAGCGATAATTTCTCCTTCATTATTTTTAACAAAGGATGCAGACATTAAAACAGGGAAACGCTCTCCGTTTTTTCGCATTAAAGTCAACTCCACCTTACTATATTCTCCTTTTAGAATATTTGCGTATGTTTCTTGAATTTCATCCCACTTTTCTGGTGGCCAATAATTAAATGGAGCCTTTTGACCAACTAACTCTTCTTTCTTAAAACGCAACATTTTACAAAGCGCTGGATTTGCTTCTATTTGCACACCTTCTAAGTTGACAACCGACAAACCTTCGTTTAAATTTAGAATAAGGTTTTCAGAAAAATCTTTGGCTAATTTTAAATCTATTTCTGCTTTTTTACGCTGCGTAATATCTTGTACCGTAGAGAAATTTGCTGTTTTTAGACCATTTTCATCATAAATACTAGAAACCAATACATGCACAGGAAAACGCTCTCCATTTTTACGCATGTACGTGTTTTCGTAATCTTTTTTATTTTTATTTTGTGTTAATAATTTATACCGTTCATCATTCTCTTTTCTTAATTCAGGTGGTGAGTACGGAAACGGTCGTTTAACTCCTATTAATTCTTTTTCGGTAAAACCTGTCATCTTACAAAATGCAGGATTTACACTAATTATTTCGGACTCTAAATTTATAGCGACTAAGCCTTCATGCATCCCTACCAAAAGACTAGTAGAAAATTCATTCGCTTTTTTTAAGTCTAACTCAATGTTTTTACGCTGGGTAATATCCTGAATAGTACCAACAAAATTTTTGGCTTCCCCATTAACATAAATGACTTCACCTATACCATGAATCCATTTTAATTCCTTTGTATCTTTTGTTATAATTCGATATTCTAAATCAAATTTCTTTTTATGTTTTTGACTTTCGAAAACATTTTCTTTTATAATGGACCTATCTTCTGGATGTACTATAGATTTCCAAAGATCAAAATCTATCCGCACATCATTTCCTACTCCAATAATAGCATTAAAAGTCGCTGAAGTATCGCCAACTAAATTTTCAATCCTCAAATTAAAACTACCTATTTTTGCAACCTCCTGAGCAATTAATAGTGACTTTTCACTCTCTTGAAGTTTTAATTCAGAATGCTTCCGACTGGTAATATCTTGCATAGTACCAATCACTTTTATCGGATTTCCGACGCTATCAAAAATCAATTCACCTATACCGTGTATCCAAATTTCTTCTTTAGTATCTCCTTTTAAAAGCCTATATTCCTTATTGAATTTTATTTTATTTTGGATACCGTTTTCTAAATAACGAAGCATTTCTTCTTTTTCATCTGGATGAATAAGATTAGCCCAATTTTCAATAGTTTTTACATACTTTTTATTTACACCAAAAATCTTATCTAACATTGGAGATCCCTCCCAAGTCATTGTATTTACATCTAAAGAATAAGACCCTAAATTAGCAACTACCTGAGATCGCCTTAAACGATATTCACTCTCTTGAAGATTTATTTCGGATTGTTTACGATGGGTAATATCCTGTATGGTACCAATTAATTTTATAGGGTTAGCTTCCTTATCAAAAACTAATTCTCCAATACTATGCACCCAAACTTCTTCTTTAGTATCTTGTTTTACAACTCTATATTCTTTATTGAATTTTTTATTATTTATGATACAATTCTCAAAATAACTTAGCAACCCTTCTCTTTCATCGGCATGAATGCAATCTCCCCAACTTGCAATGGTTTTCACAAATGTTTCATCCAAACCAAAAATAGCATCTAGAACAGCAGAACCTTCCCAAGTTTTTTTATTTATATCTACAGAATAAGAACCTATATTACCTACAATTTGAGATTGTCTTAATTGATACTCCCTTTCTTGTAGTTTTATTTCGGCAGTTTTACGATGCGTAATATCTTGTATGGTACCAATTACTTTTATGGGATTTTCATCCATATCAAAAACCAATTTCCCGATACCATGTACCCAAATTTCTTCGTTAGTATCTAATTTTAAAATTCGGTATTCTCTGTTAAATTTTTCATTATTTAGCACACAATTCTCGAAATAGCTTGCCATTTCTTCTCTTTCCTCTGGATGAACACGCGCAATCCAGCCTTCCATATTTTTTGCATACGATTGAGGTATCCCAAAAATGCTATACAATAGCACAGAGCCTTCCCAGGTATTGGTTCTAATATCTATAGTATAAGATCCAATATTACCAACTATTTGAGATTGTCTTAAATTATATTCACTTTCTCTAAGTTTTACTTCGGCTTTTTTACGTTCTGTAATATCTTGTGTAGTTCCTATAATTTTCACAGGATTTGCATCGTTGTCAAAAAGGAATTCTCCTCTTGCATGCACCCAAATCTCTTCGCGATTATCTATTCTTATCGCTCTATATTCGATATTAATTTTCTTCCTATTAAGAATACAACTTTCATAATAAGCTAAAACGTCCTCTCTTTCATCTGGATGAATAATCTCCCTCCAACCGCTCTCGGTTTTTAGATACGATTTATCAATTCCAAAAATTTTATTTAGCACAGCAGAACTTTCCCAAGCCTTTGTAGGTATATCGACAGTATAGGACCCAATATTGGCAACTATTTGCGATTGCCTTAAACTATACTCACTTTCTAAAAGTTTTAATTCTGCTTTTTTACGTTCGGTTACATCCCTTGCAATACCAAGTATTTTTCCGTCTTTTTGAAGTTTTGCAGAGACCTCTAAATCTAAAAATGATTTATCTTTGCGAAGAAACTTTCTAGCAAAAATAATGGCTTCACCCGCAAGTAAACGGTTATGATTTTCCACATTTTGAACAAAATCACCAACATTAAAATCTTGAATTTTTAAATTTAAAAACTCATTTCTGGTATACCCTAAACTGGTGTAGGCTGCTTTATTAAAATCATGTATTTCGCCATCTAAAGAATAGGAAATTATAGCATCATTCGCCTGATCAATTAACGCCCTATACGATTCATCTTTCGTCTTAATCTCTGCTACAATCCTAGATTTCTCAATAGCAATATTAACCAAGTTTAACGTGAAATTAAGCTCACGAATATCACTTAAAGAAGGTGCGCTTATAGACGTACTATAAATAGCAAAAGTACCTATAACCGCTTTGTCTTTTGAAAAAACAGGAATAGACCAACACGAGTTCAAATTGAATTTTAATGCAATAGTTTTATAATCTACCCATAACGGATCTGTACTTATATCGGAAACAATAACCGATTTTTTATGAAATGCCGCAGAACCACAAGAACCAACATTTGGTCCTACTGGAATTTTTTTCACTGCTAATTTATAGAGCTTAGGCAAGGAAGGTGCCGATTCTAAATCTAGGTGCGTACCATCATGATTCATCAAACTAATTGAACCGTAATAATCTGGATGAATAGATTCATAATTTAAAAGTAGGCGGTCAAAAATTTCGTTTAAAGGTATATTTAGGGCAATTAAATCTAGTATTTCATTTTTATGAATTAATAATTGCTCTGCTTTTTCTCGTTCTACAACCTCTTTTTCAAGATCTAAATTCTTATGTTCCAGCTTACTAATCAAGCGCTTACTATAAAGCTTCAATACTTCTTCTTCGGTAAACTCAACATCTTTAGGAGGCTCTACTTCTAGTTTAACTTTACCCAAAAGACCTTGAACTACTTCCACTATTTTATTTTGGTCTGTTGGTTTTCTTAGAAATTGATCTGCTCCTAATTTTATAGCAAAATCTTCATCAAGCGCCTCGGTATAGGTAGATGTGTAAAAAACAAATGGGATATTTTTAAAAGACTCCTCTTTTTTACATGCTTGACAAAACATATACCCATCCATAACGGGCATTAAAATATCGGAGATAATTAAGTCCACGCTACCTCCATGTAGTTTTTCTAAGCCTTCTTTACCGTCTTTGGCTTCTACAACCACATACCCTACTTCTTCAAGTATAACTCTTAGTAAATATAGGTTCTCAAAAGTATCATCTACTATTAATATAGTTTTCATGCCCTAATTATGCTTTATATATACTTTCCATTTGTTTTACAAAAGTATCTGGATTAATAGGTTTCTCTATATATCCATTCGCACCAGCTTCAATCGCTTTTTCTTTATCACCAGCCATTGCGTACGATGTTACTGCTATAATTACTGTGTTTTTAGGCAACCCATTATTTCTTAATTTACTACAAATCTCATAGCCATCCATATCTGGTAATTGTATATCTATTAAAATAACTTCAGGATGGTTTTCATGAGCTAAATTTAATCCATCCGTCCCGTTATAAGCCTTAAGCACACCATACTCGCTATTCGTAAGGAGGTATGAAAGCATATACATATTTTGTTCATTATCTTCAATTATTAAAATGGTAGGTTTCATTTCTTTTGTATAAAATTTAATATCAATGGGTTAAGCTCTAAATATATTAAAATTGGCATTATAAACTAAATTATAATAACATTTTATTATTCTTTGTAGGAATATTCTAACGGTAACTTAAAGGTGAAATTACTACCTTCCCCTGGCTCACTTTCTACGTGAATTGTTCCTCCTAATTTCTCCACTAAGCTCTTACAAATAGCCAATCCAAGACCAGTACCTTCATGCTTTCTATTAAGGCCTCCTTCTATTTGAATAAAAGGCATAAATAATTTGATAGCATCTTTTTGAGTAATCCCTATCCCTTGATCTATAACCTGAGTAATAAGCATATTATCTTTAACATTGATTTTAACAAGTATTATTCCTTTATCCGAAAACTTAATCGCATTAGAAAGTAAGTTTAACAAGACTTGTTCCACACGTCTTTCATCACTTACTAGCGTGATATCAAAATCAGAAATTTCTGTTTTTATAACAAGTCCTTTTCTGGAAGCTTGTGGTTCTAGAAAATCAATGGTATTTTCTAAAGATTCTAGATAATTAAATGGATAAAAGGATACTTTTAGTTTACCTGCTTCTATTTTAGAGATGTCTAATACATCATTAATTAAGCTCAGCAAATGCGCACTACTATTTTTAACCATAGAGAGTTGTTTTTTCTGCTCTGCGTTTAGTGGCCCTGCTAATTCTTTTAACAAAATCCCTGTAAACCCAATAATAGAATTCATTGGTGTTCTTAACTCGTGTGACATGGTTGCCAGAAATGCAGATTTCATTAAATCTGCGGATTGCGCTTTTACTTTTTCTTTTTCTAATTCGGTAGATTGCAGATTGATATCTTCTAAAAGATTTAATAAAGCTTCTTTACTATCATTGAGCTCTTCGGTTCTTGAATCCACCAATTCTTCTAGATTGTTTTTAAAAATCAACAATTCTTTTTCGTTTGCTATTCTTTCGGTAATATCAGTAGCAATCCCAATATAACCATGCATACTATTATCTGCATCCAACAACTTTGTTGCCTTTACCGCAACCATAGTATTTTTTTTGTTTTTATCCTGAAATCTATATTCCGCTTTAAATTCTCTGCCCTGAGCTACTGCCTCTCTCCAATCTTTCAATACTCTTATTTTATCTTCTGGATGCAAGCCGTTGTGCCAACCAAATCCCATGGCTTCTAAAAAAGTCATTCCTGTATATTTTAGCCATTCGTCATTTACATATGTACATTCCCCTAATTCATTTGTATTAAAAATAGCTACAGGTGCATTAGACGTGAGACTACGATACAATAGCTCCCTATTTTTAAGAACTTCTTCTGTTTTTATTCTACTTGTAACATCTTGTATGGTACCAAAAGTTTTTTTAGCTTTCTGATTTTTATCATAAAATGTTTCGCACTGTTCGTTCACATACTTAACACGTTCATTATCGAGCTTTAGCCTATAAATTATTTGATAAGAGCTTTTATTTTCTACAGAATCGGCATAGATTTCCATTACCATTTCTTTGTCTTCTGGATGAATAGTATCTACAAACGCCTCATAAGTAACTTCAAAATTCTTAGGGTCCTTTTCAAATATTCTATACATTTCATTAGACCATGTTAATTTATTCTTTTCCTTATCTAACTCCCAACTCCCAAGTTTAGCAATCTGTTGTGCTTTTCTTAAATTGGACTCACTTTTTTTTATTTTTTTTGAAGTTGTTTTATAAATGGACTCTAATTGCTTCTCCTGCACTAAAAGTTTAGATGCAATCAATCCCTTTAATCGTTTAGATCGACCACCAAAATACCAAATACTCCAACTACTAAAAAAGGCTATTAAAACACCCAGTATTGAAGACCATATAGCTGTATTAACTTCTTGCCGCAAAGGTACCACATAGAGCTTCCATTCTCCAGAAGACATTTCTATCGGTATTGCAAATTCTTCATAAGGCGACATATCGCTTTCTAAAAAAAACTCTTCTTCCTGGGTTTGAGAGTTTATTTTAGACAATTGATAAATAAAATTATGTTCATTAGAACTATCATCAATCAAATCATTAAAAAAAGTAGAAAGTTTAGTAACCACGGCCGAAAATCCAGAAAATTCTCCATCTATAAAGATAGGCTGTCTACTTATCATACCAATACCTCCTTGTTCTAGATGTACCGGACCTGCAATAAAAAAATCTCTTCTCTTAATGGTCGTAAGAGAACCACTGCGAGCTTCAGGGCTTGTTAGAATATTAAAACCAATAACTTCATTATTTTTTAAAGGATATACGTGCGTAATAAATCCTTCCCGATCCACGAGCTCTACAACATCAAAATATTTGCTTCTATTTAATAATTCGGCTGCAATTTTATCAAAATCGGGTGGTACACCATTTCTTTCTACTATATACTCTAATGATTTTGTAGCCGAATAGCTATACATAACTAGCGATTGCAGTTTTTCTTTAATTAAACTTACTTGGTTATTAATTTCTCGTTTGTGCTCACTTCTACTTATCACATACTCCTGATAAGCAATATATTGGGTAGCAAAAAGCAGTACTATAAAAAACAAAAAAGCTAATACTAAAGGTTTTTTAAAAAAAAGAAAAAAAGTACTTTTATTCATAAGTTAACAAAGTTAAATAGATTATTAATTTTAATAGTTAATTTAATTATCCTTTTTTAACTGTAACTCTTTAATAACATTCTTTAACTCTTTCATTTTTAATTCCCTACCTACAAATAATTTATTCATGCGCTCTAATTGATTATTTTTTAAATACACCTCTTCGGTTCTAACTTCAATTAGCTCTTCCAGATTATTCCTGTATTTTTCTAATTCTGCTTCAGCATTTTTCTTTTCTGTTATATCCAATATGGTTAACAAAACATGACCTTCATTATTTAACTGAAGCGCTTGTAAAGAGATTAAGATATAAAGCTCTCTTCCCGCTTTCATTATGTATTTTAATTCCATATTGGATACATACCCTTTTTCACTAAAATGACTCCATAACTTCTTTTCATTTTCTAAGTTATCTGGACTATCCTGATTGAACAACTCTATTTCTTCTGCCGTTTTCCCTAACATGTTCTCTCTTTCAAATCCAACAATGTTTGCCAACGCTTTATTTACTTCAACAATCTTTTTTTCTTGATTAAGTATGGCTTTCCCTATCACATTGGATTCAAAAGCTTTAGCGAATTTTTCTTCATTATCTTTTATATTCTGTTCGGATTCTATTCGTTCTGTAACGTCTTGCACCAATGATAAAACAGTTTCTACTTCTCCTTCTGGCGATTGTAAAACAGAATTATTCCATTGACAATGAATGACTTTTCCTGTTTTTGTATTATTACGGTTAACAATCTTGTTGTTTTTCACTATTCCTTTCATTAATTGGAGAGAAATAACCTCTGTAGATTCATAATCTTCTTCATGTACGAGATTTAACTCACTAAAATGTCTCCCTACAACGTCCTGTTCTTTCCAACCAAATATATTTTCAGCCTGTACCGACCAACTACGAATAATTAAATTTTCATCCCATTCAATAATAGCTAATGGCGAATTACTTAAGTGTGAAGTAAGTCGTTGATGTGCCATCCTAATTTCTTCATCTGCTCTTTTACTTTCGGTAACGTCTTGAATCAAAGACAAAACAGTTTCTACTTCTCCATCGGCAGATTGCAAAACGGAATTATACCACTGGCAATAAATGACTTTTCCTGTTTTAGTATTATTGCGATTAATAATTTTATTTCTTTTTACTTTACCCGTTCTTAATTCACTAGCAATCGCATCGGTAGAAGGAATATCTTCTTCGTAAACCAAGTTCAAGTCAATCAATTGTTTTCCCATGGCTTCAGATTCTGTCCAACCAAATATTTTTTCCGCTTGCGCAGACCATTTCGCAACAAAAAAGTCCTTATCCCATTCCACGACGGCTAATGGAGAATTATTTAAGTGTGTAGTAAGTCGTTGATGTGCCATCCTAATTTCTTCGTCAATTTTCTTACGCTCTGTTACATCTCTAATAATCCCAATTAAAAATAGATTACCAGCAACATCAATAAATCTTGTTTTTTTTGTTGAAATTGTTCTTGATTTTTCTCCTGCTAATGTTAACGTTTCTTCATTCACATTCTCTATCCCTGTTGCTAAGACATGCTTATCTATTTGTAAAAAACTCTCTCTCTCTTCTGCAGAAACACTTTCTGCTAACGTTTTACCAATTACAGCATCCCTTTCAATATTAAAAATGGAACAAAAGGCATCGTTGACTAACAGTATTCTACTTTGTTCATCCTTTACAAAAACAGGATCACCAATATTGTTTAGAATATTATCTAAATACTTTTCGCTTTTAATAATTTGTTCTTCTGCTTCTTTCCGTTCTGTAACATCGACAAGCGTGCCTATATATCCATATAACTCATTATTAAAATCATATAATCCAGTTGATTTAACGGAAACCCATTTTGTTTCTCCTTGTTTATTTACTATTCTAAATTCGGAAACCAATTCATTTCCTTTAGAAGTTGCTTCTTCCCAATCGCCAATAATTCTATCTCGATCCATAGGATGTATAGCACTTGACCAACCAAAACCTAAAGACTCATTAAACGTTAATCCAGAATATCTCATCCATTCTTCATTAACAAAATTGCAAACACCATTTTTATCTGTTTGAAAAATAGCAACAGATGCATTCGAAGATAATCGTCTAAATAATTGCTCGCTATTTATTAAATTTTCTTCCGCATTTTTACGCTCGGTAATATCAATAGCCATACCTATATAGCCATACAAGTTATTTTGAGCATCATAGGTCCCCACTGTTTTAACAGACACCCATACCACCTTATTATCTTTATGTAGAAATCTAAAATCCGTTTCAAGCTCACTTTCTCCAGAGAGAACATATGTTTCCCATTCTTTAAGTATTCTGGCTTCATCATCAGGATGAATAGTTGCGGCCCAACCATATCCCATAGCATCGTCATAAGACAACCCCGCATATCCTAACCACCTTTCGTTTACATAATTGCAAGAACCTTCTGCATCTGTTTGATAAATACCTGCTGGTGCTTTAGATGTTAATCGTTTAAACAATTGCTCACTGTAGATTAATTTTTCTTCAGCCTCTTTACGTGCCGAAATATCTTTAGCGACCACACCCAATGCCGTGGGTGTGTTAGTTACCTTATCTTTAATTAAGAAACCAGACATTTCAATAGGAATTAGATCTCCTGTTTTAAAATTTTTAAAGTGTGTTTCTCCACTCCACCCATTCGCTTCAAAAATATCAGGCATATGCTCATTTGCAATCCTATCGCGGTAATCTTCAGGAAAAAAATCAGATATAGAAGCTGGCATTTTTTCATCCGATGCTAATCCCATTAATTGCCTACCATTATCATTTAGATAAAGCGGTTCTCCTTCTAAATTTGCTAAGCCAATAAAATCATCATTAGTTTCTATTAAAGACAATAACATTTGATTATTAGCATCTACTTTTTTCTGTTTTGTAATGTCTGTATAATAAATTGTCAACCCTTCTGGAGATGGGTATATTCGGTTTTCAAACCATTTGTCTAGTGGCTCATAATAATCATCAAAGTATACGGTTTCTTGCGTCTCCACAGCTTTATAATACGCCTTATAAAAAGAACGACCTACACCTTCTGGGAATTCGGTCCAAATATGTTTCCCAACTAATGTTCCTGGTTCTCTTCCTAATAGTTCTGCCGCCTTTTTATTCACATATACATAACACCAGTCATTGTCTAGGGATATAAAACCACCAGAAATGCTATTTAAAGAAGTTTCTAGTTGAGAAGTTAAATTTTTCTCCAGCTGTTGTTTTTCGGCCTTTATTTTTAAATATTTCTTTTCATATCTTAATATAGAAAAAACATCTCGCTCTTGATTGACAATAAAGGAGGTATTGCTTTTCTCATGATCTATATACTTTAAATAGAAATACAAAAGGAAAGAAAATACTAGTGCAGCAACAAACTTAGCTATAATATTACCTACTAATAAATTATAAAAACGCACAGAATCCACGTAAAGCGTAGCATTAAAAATAAATGCATCAAAAACAAAAACGACTAACAACGAAATAAAGAGTGTAAAAAAGAAATAGCGCTTATTAATTATGGATATCAAAAATTGGTAAATTATGACCAAACACAGAAAATCCAGTAACAATAGGACCGTACCTGTAATAAAATACTTATCATCTACTAAAAAAGCAAAGGTAGAATCTATATCTACTAAGCTTTCCGAATGCATAACACCAAACAATGCAGACAATAGAAGATTTGAAATGATAATCCCTAAAATAAGGGCTCTAGCACTAGCAACGCCTTCTTTAATATAAATCAATAAGACCGCAAATAAAAGCGAACTAAATATAATAACAGATGTCGGATAAATTATTAGTTCATCTAAAACTGTAAAACTGATCATGGTACCTGAAAGGGCTTGTAAATATCTAACGGCTCCTAAAAAAAGATACAAAGGAGCCAGGCCTAATACGTTTCTAAATTTAAATAATAAAAGAATACTAGAAGATATGAGTAAAAACTCAATAAGTATTATTGTATATATATGCATAAAATGATTTGGTTAAGCTAAGGAGCTTAAAAATACGCTTTTTACTTGATAAGTAAAAAGAATAACCCAAAAAAAGAAAGCTTAACAATTAAGCTATTACACCAAAAATCATATAAATCATGTAGAAAAAATAATACTAAATAAATATAGGATACACCAAAAACAATTCGTGTGTTCTAGCAAAAGCAACAGCTCGAATAGGCACCCATATATTTAAGGCGTACTAAGTTTGAATTTCTTTTCTATTAATCACTATTTAAAAATAGTATATTAGCTTGTTAGAAAAAAAAATAAAAAATGAGTAATAAAGATCAATTTATGAAAGAGGCTGTAAATGCAGCTTTAAAAGGAATGAATAACAACGAAGGTGGGCCATTTGGCTGTGTAGTTGTTAAAGACGGAAAAATTGTAGGCCGCGGAAACAATAAAGTTACATCAACAAATGATCCTACTGCACACGCAGAAGTTACCGCAATTAGAGATGCTTGTAAAAATTTAGATTCTTTTCAATTAGATGGTTGCGAAATTTACACTTCTTGCGAGCCTTGCCCAATGTGTTTAGGGGCTATTTACTGGGCGAGACCAGACAAAGTATACTACGGAAGCAATCAAGTAGATGCTGCAAATATTGGTTTTGATGATGAGTTTATTTACAAAGAAATTCCTTTACCTTATGCAGAACGAAGTATTCCTTTCGAACAATTAGCTCGTGAAATTGCTTTAGAGCCTTTTCAAGAATGGACTAAGAAAATAGATAAAACGGAATATTAAATAACCTTCTATGTCAGCTCGAGTGTTTCAAGTGACCGAGAAACGCATAGAAAATCTTTAAATACTATAAATTTCTCGATACAAAATTCCTGAAACGGAATTTCACTCGAAATGACAATATCGTTAGATTTCTAATTCATTTATAATTGAAATAATTAACATGATCACCTTCATACTAAATAACAAAACCATTAAAACATCGGAGCATTCCGGAACCACTTTATTGGATTTTGTTCGTTACCAACAACGTCTCACCGGAACCAAAATTGGTTGTCGTGAAGGCGATTGTGGTGCTTGTACACTTTTAGTTGGTACGCTATCAAACGATACTGTAGAATATCAAAGTATCACATCGTGCATTTCTCCTTTAGGAAATGCGCATGGCAAGCATATTGTAACGGTGGAAGGAACAAATCTAAAAGACAAATTAACCACAGCACAAGAAGCCATGAAAGCAAATTACGCGACACAATGCGGGTTTTGCTCTCCTGGTTTTGTGGTTGCATTAACTGGTTTTGCTGTATCTAATTCGGATAAAAATTATAGTAATGCTATTGACGCTATAAGCGGAAATATTTGTAGATGCACAGGATATAAAGCCATTGAAAAAGCAGCGTATCAGGTAGTTGAAAAACTAGAAAACAAAACAGAAACTACTTTGGAATGGCTCATTGAAAATCAATTTATTCCGGAATATTTTGAATCTATTCCAAAACGTTTAAACGACATTGCAGCTAAAGATTTAAAGCAACCCAAAGGAAAATATGTTTCTGGAGGAACCGATTTATACGTACAACAAGCAGATCATTTAGCAGACAACAACGTACATCTTATTGCTGAAAAAGACTATTTAAAAGGTATTTCCATTGAAAACGACATTTGCACCATTGGAACCAATGCAACGGTTTCCGATTTATGGAACCACACCGAATTAAATACCATTTTACCAAACTTAAGAAAACACTTAAAACTGGTTTCTTCAGAACAAATTAGAAATATGGCTTCGCTTGGTGGAAACTTAGTAAATGCTTCACCAATTGGTGACATGACCATATTCTTTTTGGCACTTAATAGCACTATTACGATATTAAATTCCGAAGAAAAAGAACGAACAATTGCGCTTAAGAATTTCTACCAAGGTTACAAAACATACGATTTAAAAGAAGGTGAGCTTTTAAAAAGCATCCAATTTAAATTACCAACAGAACATTCGTTCTTCAATTTTGAAAAGGTTTGTAAACGAACACATTTAGATATTGCAAGTGTCAATACTGCAATTCATATTTCAATAGAAAACGAAACCATTTCCGAAGCGCACGTTTCCATTGGTGGCGTTGCTGCAATCCCGAAGTATTTACACGATACCTCAACATTTTTAATAGGAAAACCACTCACTTCAGAAACGATATTGGAAGCTAACGAGATCCTTCAAAAGGAAATCGCACCAATTAGTGATGTTCGTGGCACCAGCGACTATAAACGTTTGCTAGGAAGACAATTATTCTTTGCACATTTTACAGGTTTATTTCCGAAGCAATTCTCATTAAACGACTTTATTCCACATGCATAAAAACAAAGAAAATAAAGTACTAGACACAAAGTTAGATGCCGTTTCCAAGTCCTTAAAACAGAGCATTAAAAACTTAGACTCCTACACGCATGTTCGTGGAGAATCGCTATATGTAGACGATATAAACATTAGACAAGGCACTTTTCATGCAGTAGTTTTTGATGCACCAAAAGCGCACGGAAAAATAAAAAGTATCGATTACTCTAAAGCAGAAGCTTTGGAAGGTGTCGAACGTATTTTTACCTACAAAGATGTTCCTGGTGAAAATGAAATTGGTGGTATAATTCCTGACGAGCCTTTATTTGCAGAAGCGGAAGTTCATTTTTGGGGAATGCCAATTGCTCTAATTGTTGCCGAATCGGAATTTATCGCAAGAAAAGCAAGAGGTTTAATCGAAATTGAAATTGAAGATTTACCAGTAATCACTACCGCTAAAGAAGCTAAAGCAAAAGGTAGTTTCATCAATGCTCCACGTTCTTTTAGTTTGGGAGATACCGAAAAAGCATTCGCCGATTGTGACTATGTTTTTGAAGGGGAAACCTTTTCTAACGGACAAGAACATTTATACATTGAAGCGCAAGGCGCGTATGCCGAACCCATGGAAAATGGCAACATAAAAGTAACCTCTTCTACGCAAGGTCCAACCGCTGTACAAAAAACTATTGCCAAAGTTTTGGGTATTGCCATGCATAAAGTGGAAGTGGATGTGACACGTCTTGGTGGCGGATTTGGAGGTAAAGAAGATCAAGCAACACCTTGGGCTGTGATGGCTGCTCTGGCTACTTATCATTTAAACCAGTCGGTGAAATTAATATTGAATCGTCATGACGATTTAAGAATGACAGGAAAACGGCATCCTTATGAAAGCACGTATAAAATCGGACTTTCAAAAGACTTAAAAATACTAGCCTACCAAACGGAGTTTTTACAAAATTCTGGTGCTGCTGCAGATTTATCGCCTGCCATTGCTGAGCGTACCTTATTTCACGCAACCAACAGTTATTACGTACCAAACGTAACTACAAAAGTATTAAGTTGCAAAACGAATTTACCACCAAACACAGCGTTTCGAGGTTTTGGCGGACCACAAGGAATGTTTGTAATCGAGTCGGCAATCGCGAAAGCTGCGCATGAAATTGGTGTTCCAACTAGAAAAATTCAAGAAGCGAATTTGCTAGATGAAAACGACACATTTTCTTACGGACAAATCGCTAAAAAAGTAGAAGCCAAAAACACATGGGATTCTGCAAAAAACATATTTAATATTGAAGCCTTAGAACAAGAGGTTACATACTTCAATAAAAACAATACAAGCTTAAAAAAAGGGATATCCTTTATGCCAATTACTTTTGGTATTTCGTTTACCAATACACCCATGAATCACGCGCGTGCATTGGTACATATTTATTTAGACGGAAGCGTTGGTATTAGTACAGCTGCTGTAGAAATGGGTCAAGGTGTAAACACCAAAATGATGCAAATTGCTGCGGATGTGTTCTCTATTCCTATCGAGAAAATCAAGATAGAAACTACCAATACTACAAGAGTTGCAAACACATCGCCTTCTGCTGCTAGTTCTACTGCAGATTTAAACGGAAAAGCAACCTTAATGGCTTGTAATGCTTTAGTAGAAAGACTAAAAACGGTAGCTTCGGAAGATTTAAATGTTTCAGAAAAAGATATTACTTTAAAAGAGGAAGCTATTTTTGTAAACGGAAAGAAATCCGAATTATCGTGGACTAACCTCATCAGTAGTGCCATGTTAAAACGTGTTGCTTTAACGGAAAACGCACATTATGCAACGCCAGAAATTCACTTTGATAAAACGAAAGAAAAAGGACATCCTTTTGCTTATCATGTTTACGGAACAGCCATCACAACAACAACCATAGACTGCACGCGAGGCACTTATGAATTTGATTCCGTGAAAATAGTACACGATTACGGAAAAAGCATGAGTGAAGGTATTGATTTAGGACAAGTAGAAGGCGCATTAATTCAAGGAATTGGCTGGATGACCATGGAAGAGATTGCCTATAATAAAGACGGAAGGTTATTGTCTAATGCACTTTCCACTTATAAAGTTCCGGATATATTTTCTGTGCCAAAAACAGTAGAAGTGATTCCTGTAGAAACGGAAGGAAATGATATGGCCATTTTAAAATCGAAAGCTGTTGGAGAACCTCCTTTAATGTATGGAATTGGCGCTTATTTTGCACTTCAAAATGCGATAAAAGCTTTTAATCCAAACTACGACTTACAATTTCATGCACCAATGACGCCTGAAAAGGTTTTGATGGGTTTGTATGAAAACACGAAATAAAAACAATTGTCAGTTCGAGTGATTTGAGGAACGAAAATGGTATCGAGAACCTACGGAAACTAAATTCTTATTCTCGATACAAATTTTACCCATTTTCAATCGTAAAACTCACTCGAATTGACAAATTTAATTAAACCATTTTCTTTGCACTACAAAAAACAAAACATCCTTAAAGGCGCACTTATTTATAGTGCTGGAGATACTATTGCTGCACTTTTACTAGATGAATTCTCTTGGCATCGTGTACTAGGAATGATGCTTATTGGCGCCACTTTTTACGCTTTTGAAATCCCTAATTACTTTGATTGGATTGTAAAAAAGACACAGTTCTTAAAAGGCATTAAAGCAACATTAACCAAAACGCTTTTGGCTATAGGGTATTTTAATCCGTTGTGGATAGCTAGACATTTACTCTTTATCAAGCTGTTTTCAGGACAATTTGAAGCAATAGGTTTTCACCTTTTAGAGATTGCCTTTTGGTCGTTTTTAGTGAATATTCCGATTTCTTTTACTGCGAATTATATCATTCAAAATAGATTTAAACTGAAATGGCGTTTTATGGGATCCGCCGTTTTCTCAGCGATTATGGCGATTTATTACGCGTTGAGTGAGACGATATTTAGTTAAGAAGTGGATTCCGTTTCAAGTGCGGAATGACAAAAAATCATAATTCTTTTAAATTCACCTTCTTGCAAATTGCCCCATTGTTGGATGCTACAAATTTAAAACATTTATATTTAGACCTGAAAGGTTTATTCAAACCATTTTAGACCTTCCTTTTCCAGAAGGGAATACTCAGTAATAGCATAATGCTCCAAAACGGAATCCAACAAATAATCTCGAACTACAAGAATTAAATGTTGTGCATTGTCATTTTTGAATTTAGAAATTAATGCTTCCGCGGAACGATGCAAGCCTTCCTGTTTCAATTCTAACTTTCCGAGTTCATCAATAATTAGATATCTATTTTCAGTTTCTGAAGCAGTAGAAATCAAATAATCATTCGCTTCTTTAAAAGCGGACTTTAAAAATTTAAAGTCCCCTATTGCAATAACATCTTCAGATTCAGTTTCAACTTCCAGTTCCAATTCATGTCTGGATTTTACTTTCAGGAAGTATCGTTTTCCATTTTTGTTATCCGGACATAACAAACCATCGACATCCTTCCTATCATTAATCCAATAGAATAAAGCGGTTGTTTTCCATGTTCTAATTGCTCCTGTAAGTATATAAATCATTCCGAAGGGATTTTAAAATGAATGCAATTAGAAATGCTATTCGCTATAAAGTATTTAAATCGGACATAGCCTTTTAGGTGTTTTGTTTCTTTCCAAGTGAATGCAATTATTTGTCGGAAATACGGAAACAAATCCATCGCATTTGCAATATCGTCTTGATACTTCGATTCTTTTTTAGCAAGATATTTCCTGATTAATTTTAGCGCTAAAGGCCCTAAAACTAAATACCAAAGCATTAAAAACAAAAAGCTTCTCGCAATAATATATATGGCTTTTTGCCAACCAAATAAAGCTCCTCCAAAAAAAGTGAATGCCAAAACAATGATTGCTACTGTGAATAACCAAATCCAAATCACTTTAGACTTCATTCTCTTTTTAGTTTTTCTCTCTTCCGAAGTAAAAAAGGGAGACTCTAAATAAAAACTGGTTTCCTCTTTTTCAGAAATAATACCAATTATACTTTTAATGAATAGTCCTGCCAGCAGTCCGCCAATGCCATACACCAAAAGATAAATAGTTATTAAAACGGAGGTTGTAGATGTTTGGGTAATAAAGTTGATTTTTTCTTGAATCCATGTACCATAAATATTGATGGCTTCCCAAAAATCTGTTCCGTAAATAATGGTTAGTTTCAATAATTTCTGCAATGCAGATTGCAAAAACGTAACCATTCCTAAAACGATTAATGTGATTCCTTTCCATGAAAAATTGGAAAATA
>Ga0209344_10001630_pt1 | contig 28418 bp, 25 predicted proteins | sample Cruoilmetagenom6_FD_187293 | JGI IMG/M metagenome (GOLD analysis project Ga0209344, IMG submission 187293) | Oil polluted marine microbial communities from Coal Oil Point, Santa Barbara, California, USA - Santa Barbara Oil Seep Sample 6 (SPAdes)... | ecosystem: Environmental > Aquatic > Marine... | reverse complement strand
GGTCCGAATAGGACAGCGTCAGCATTGGCAGCTTGGCCCGCTCGGTCACCTCGGTCACGGCCAGCGTGAACGACGACAGATAGGCACCGGTAGCGGCCACAATCTCGGGATGGTCAGCAACCATGCGCTCGGCCGATGATTTTGCCTTTTCGGTGGTGTCACCTGAATCGATGACCACCAGCTCCAGCGGCGCGCCACCAAGCGCTTCGATGCCACCGGCAGCATTGATGTCTTCGATGGCCATTTCGGCACCCATGCGCATGATCTGGCCGAAGCGCGCATAAAGCCCCGATGTTGGCGCGATCAAGCCGATTGAAACGGGTGTCTTGTCCTGCGCAATGGCCGGCACTTGCATGCCAAGAAAGCTCAGCGGCAAAACCATCATGGCCCCGAGCCCGAACTTGCGGCGTGTAATCCTCGTCATTTTATCACTCCCATTTTGACTGCTTTTTGCAGGTTGCGGCATTAGATGCCGAGATACGCTTGCCGAACGCGGTCGTCGGCCTTGAGCGTTTCGTTGTCGCCTTCCAGCACTACGCTGCCTGTTTCAAGCACATAGGCATGGTCGGCAAATTGCAGGGCTTCAGCGACGCGTTGCTCGACCAGAAGAATGGTCAGGCCCGCCGCTTTGCGAATGTCCATCAGCCGGTCGAAGATGAAATCGGCCACGGCGGGCGCAAGCCCCATCGAGGGCTCATCGAGCATCAGCAATTTGGGTGAAGAGGCCAGCCCCCGCCCGATGGCAACCATTTGTTGCTCGCCGCCCGAAAGGGTTCCCGCAAGCTGGTCCTCACGTTCCTTGAGCTTGGGAAACCACTCGTAGATCTGGGCGATATTCCGGGCCCAGTTCTCCTGGCCCGCCTTGGTATAGGCACCCATTTCGAGATTTTCGCGCACGGTCAGCGAGGCAAAGACCTGCCGCCCCTCCGGCACATGGGCAATGCCCAGATGCGGCCGTTTGGCTGCGGGAATACCCAGCAGGTCAACGCCCTCGAACTCGATCGAGCCAGCCATGGCATCGACCGTGCCGGAAATGGTCTTGAACAGGGTCGACTTGCCGGCCCCGTTGGGGCCGATAATCGACACAAACTGGCCGGCCTCGACCACGACATTGACGTCCTTGAGGACGGGCACGGCGGAATAGCCGGCGCGGAGCTGACTGATCTTAAGCATTTTCGCTCCACTTCTTACCGAGATAGGCCTCGACCACACGCCGATCCTTGGTGACGGCCTGCGGATCGCCCTGCACGAGGACCTCCCCATGGTCAAGGACCAGAAACTGATCCACCAGACGCACCATGGCCTGCATGGTGTGTTCAATAATCACGATGGTGACACCCTCATCGGCCAGCGACCGGATGGCATCGACAACATCACCGACTTCTGAATGGCCAAGCCCGGCCAGCGTCTCGTCGAGCAGCAGGATTTCCGGCTGCCCGGCCAGCGCACGCCCCAGTTCCATCAGCCGCAGCTGCTTGGTAGTCAGGGTTGAGGCCAGTTGATCCTCGATAGCCGACAGACCAACGCGGTGGACCGCCTCTTCGGCCAGTTGCTCTGCATGCGTTTCGGATTTTGCATGGACATAGGCCCCAACCTTGACGTTCTGGGCCACGGTCATACGCATGAAGGGCCGCATCACCTGAAAAGTACGTCCAACCCGAGCGGCGGCCAGCGCGTGCGGGCGCTTGCCAACCATGTCTGTGCCCTTCACGAACACATTGCCCTGGTCGGGTTTGATGAAGCCATTGAGCAGGTTGAACAACGTGGTCTTGCCGGCCCCATTGGGGCCGATAATTCCCAGGATCATGCCACGGCGCACCTCGAAGGAGACATCCTCGACAGCCTTGAGCCCACCAAAGCTCTTCGAGATATTGCGGACATCAAGAATGATTTCGTCCGAAATCGTCCGCTTTGCCGGGATGGTTGTTTTCTGCGCGATCTCGAATGCCGTAGTGGCAAGACTTGCTTCTGCAGCGGCATCAGGCTGATCCGATATTCCATCCCGTTTGGCTTTGCGCCGGGCGAGATAATCGCGGACCTTCCAGAACACGCCCTCGGGGGCAACCAGGATAACCAGAACGATGGCCATGCCCAGAATAACACCCTGAATACCCGGGAAAGACGATCCCAGTTCCGCATGCAGGATATCCCCGACCGGAATAATGAAGGCGGCACCGATGACCGGGCCCCAGACCGTACCCACACCACCGAACATGGCAACGGTCAGCGCCTGCGCCGATACCAGCATGCCGAACACCGATTGGGGGGTGACCACGAGCAGGACGATGGAATAAAAAGCGCCTGTCATGCTCGCCATAGCACCCGAAAGGGCAATGGCTTTAAGCTTCCATTCCAGCGTATTGATACCCGCCGCTTCCGCCGCCGCTTCATTCTGCTTGATGGCAATCAGCGACATGCCAAAGCGGCTGCGTTCAACGAGGCGTGTGATGATCATGAAGGTCAGCAGCATCACCAGCGCAATCGCGGTATAGACCCGGCGATCGGAGAACTGCATGAACCAGGCCGCGTTTTCGCGCATCAGCGGAAAGGTCACTTCCTGATACCCCAGCCAGTCGAAGACATAAACGAGGGCCAGCGGATAGGCGAGCATCGCCAGCGCGAAATAGTGCCCGCGCAGACGGAATGTCGGCATGCCGATCAGAATACCGGCAATGGCCCCTATCACCCCGGAAGCCGGGATCATGATGATCGGGGAGATGCCGAAATTGATCTGCGCAAGCACGGTCGCATAGGCACCAAGGCCAAAAAATGCGGCATGCCCGAAAGAGATCAGCCCGGTATAACCAGACAGCATGTTCCAGGCGAGGCCGAAACAGGCCCAGACAAGCACCAGCGTCAGCAGCAGCTGGTGATAGGAATTGGTCACCATCATTGCCGCAACGAAGTAAACCGCAGCAATGATGAACACAGGAAGAAGCGAACGCAAAATGGTCATGGTCAGGTTCTTTCCGAAACGCGCCCGAAAAGACCCTGGGGCCGGAGCGTCACAATCAAAAGGAAGACGACAAAGATTGCCGCGTTCTGAAGCTGGGTGGGCAGCACGAGGGTAGATAATTGCTGGACGAGACCGATAGCCATGCCGCCCCAGAAGGCCCCAAGGATCGACCCCACCCCGCCCAAAACCACGCCCGCATACATGATGATCACGAACTCCACGCCCACAAAGGGATGGAAGGGGTAATTGGTGGCGAGCAGACCGCCGGCAATCGCTGTGATCATGGTGCCGAGCGCAAAGGCAATACGGTGCGCATTATTGACGTCGATGCCCATATAGATTGACGCATCGGGGTTATCCGCTGCCGCCCGCAAGGACTTTCCAAGGCGCGATCGCGTAATCATCACACTCAGGCAAACGATAACGATCACCGAAATGATTGCGGCAATTCCGCGTCCCTGATTGATGAATACCGTCACCCACTCGCCCCAAAGCGGGCCGATCTCGACCGCCTTTGACGACAGGGGGGTGCGGATGGACACCAGTTGCGGCCCGAACAGCATCATCGCGCCGTTCTGCAGGATCAATGAAATACCAAGCGTCAGGATAAGCTGGGCGTAATGGCCGTCACCCTCAAGCTTTGCCGTCCGGCTCCCGGTCACCCCCGAGATCAGGGTCATGTGGATCAGATAGCCGACACCAAACATGACCGGCGCGGCCAGCGTCACCGCCACATAGGGGCCGACATAAGGGCCAAAAATCGCCTGGGTGACCATGGAGAAAAAGAACAGGGCGGTGAACATGCCCAGCATCATGAAATCGCCCTGGGCAAAATTGATCACCCGCATGATCCCGAAGATCATGGCAAGACCCACGCACATGAGGCCGTATATCGCCCCGACCTGCAGCCCTGTCGCCAGCGCCTGCAGGAAAGCCTCTGTAAGAATTTGTAACTCAGTCATGGATTAACCCATTGGCTGGAGTGGAAATGGAACAAGTCGACAAAGGGGTCAGAGGAACGCACGCCGCAGTGGAAGTGTGATGTGCAAGAAGGCGAACCCTGCCCGCACCTTTTGCCTGAGACCATGGTGAAAGGTTGATCATCGCCCGCCGCTTGAACGAGGCGCGCGCCTTACGGCTTTTCCAGCCTTCGACACCCGCAAACCGCGCCAATTTTCCGGCTAGCCTCATAGTTCCCCTCGGTCGCATCTTGGAGTGCGCTCATCACTGCCGCATGGACAGCGTGGAAAATGAGGCTAGAATAAATTCGAGGCTATAACAACATTATTTTAGGATTGTATGATTAGAACATTGTTTGAGACCTCTGTTAGGTCGCATACAAACACGCTATAGTGGTCGGCGAAGACACTGAAAAACATGACAACCCTGACATGCCGTCTCTTTTGAGCATGTTCTGACAAGCAGCCTCTGCTGGGAAAACAATGAACGAAATCAGCGAAGATGACTATGATTTCAAGGTCGACAGACCGGCCTCGACACTTCGGCACAGCGTTACCGAAAGCATTCGCCAGGCGATTGCCGTAGGACGATTCGGTGCAGGGGCCCGCATGCCTGAAAAGGACCTGTGTGAAATGACCGGCGTCAGTCGCACGCTGGTGCGCGAGGCGCTGCGGCAGCTGGAATCAGAGGGCATTGTCAATGTCATTGCCCATAAGGGCCCGATTGTCGCAACAATCAGCGCCGAACAGGCCGCCGGTCTTTATGAGGTCCGGGCTGTTCTTGAAGGCCTGGCGGCGGAATTGTTTGCCACCAAGGCCAGCGACGCCCATCGCAAGGCACTTCACACGGCCTTTGAAGCGGTGCACCAGGCTTATGATGAAGGCGACGTGCTGACCCGTCTGGCGGCCAAGAACCGCTTCTATGATTGCCTCATTCTGGGTTCCGGCAATGAGGCGCTCGGCGCATCCCTGCATATGCTCAATGCCCGTGCCATGATCCTGCGTGGCCGCTCACTGCAAATGCCGGCACGCTCTGGTGAAAGCCTCAAGGAAATCAAACATATCATCGCCGCCCTTGATGCGCGCGATGGCCCTGAAGCGCGGCGGCTGGCAGTTTTCCACGTCCAGCAGGCCGCCCGAACCGTCATGCTGAGCTACACGCTCACATAAACATCATGGCTGCCGGTGGCGCCCCCACCGGCAAGCCCTTTAGCGGTGCCAGGGCCTGCTTGCCCCCGGATGCCTATTTTATCCCGCCGATGCAGATATATTTGATCTCGAGATAATCGTCCGCCCCGTATTTGGAGCCTTCACGGCCAAGCCCCGATTGCTTGACGCCGCCAAACGGGGCCACTTCCGTGGAGATCAGACCCGTATTGACCCCGACAATGCCCACCTCCAGCGCCTCGGCGACCCTGAAGACGCGGGCGATATCATTGGCATAAAAATAGCCGGACAACCCAAACTCGGTGTCATTGGCGAGATCAATCACCTCTTCTTCGGTTTCAAAGCGAAACACGGGCGCGAGCGGGCCAAAGGTTTCTTCCCGCGCGACTTTCATATCCTTGCTGGCATTGGCAATAACCGTGGGATTAAAGAACAGGGGGCCCTTGTCATTGCCCTGCCCGCCCAACAGCACCTGTCCGCCCTTGCTCAAGGCGTCGGCGATGTGGTCTTCAATCTTGTCGATGCTGGCCTGATTGATCAACGGCCCGATAGTCACACCCGGCTCCATGCCATCGCCCACTTTGAGCCGGCTAACGCCCGCCACCAGTTTTTCAACAAAGGCGTCATAGATCCCGGCCTGTACATAAAGACGGTTGGCACAAACGCAGGTCTGGCCCGCATTACGATATTTGGCCGCGAGCGCCCCCTCCACTGCCGCATCCAGATCCGCGTCGTCAAAAACGATAAAAGGGGCATTGCCGCCCAGTTCGAGCCCGAGCTTCTTGATCTGATCAGCCCCCTGCCGCATCAGGATCCGGCCCACGGCGGTTGAACCGGTAAAAGTGATCTTGGCCACTTTGGGATTATCGGTCAGTTCCTTGCCAAAGGCCGGGCCATGTTTGGTCGTCACCACCGAGAACACGCCCGCGGGCACCCCGGCCCGTTCCGCCAGTACCGCAAGCGCCAGCATGGAGAGCGGCGTCTCCCCGGCCGGTTTGGCCACCATGGCGCAACCAACCGCCAGTGCCGGCGCCACTTTGCGCGCAATCATGGCATTGGGAAAATTCCAGGGCGTTATCGCCCCCACCACACCAACCGGCTGCTTTAGCACCATGATGCGGGTGTCTTCTGTGTGGCTGGGGATGGTGTCGCCATAAACCCGCTTGGCCTCTTCGGCAAACCATTCCAGATAGGCGGCACCATAGAGCACTTCTCCACGCGCCTCGGCCAGTGGCTTGCCCTGTTCAGCAGTCAGAATGAGCGCCAGATCATCAGCGCTTTCAACCCATAGCCGATGCCAGGCCTTAAGGATCGCGGACCGGTCCTTGCCGGTGCGTTTGGCCCAGGCTTTTTGGGCAATGGCAGCGACATCAATGGCCCGGCGCGTCTCGGTAACGGAAATTTCGGGCAGAACGGCCAGCACGTCTCCGTTGGCGGGGCTATGGACCTCAAAACTGTCGCCGCCCTCTTCAACGCCCATCCAGATGCCGCCAACAAGGGCACGATCCGTCAGCAATCCGGCATCCGACAGGCGCGCGGCCAAAAGCTTGTTTACGGTCATGGGCGTTGGTCCTTTATCATCAGTTCAAGTGCATCAATGGTTGATTGGGAAATTTCGATATAGCCCTCGGCGAGACGCCGCGCCCGTTCCTGCCGGGAGCGGTCGAACGGCATGCGCACAGCTGGCCCACCCGCCAGCGGCGTGGTCTGCCGGACGGTATCGGCATAATCGGAAATCTGCTGTTTGAAGTCTTCAAGCTCGACCAGCAGGTCCGGGCGTATGGCAATAATGAGAAAGCCGAAATCCTTCAGCTCGCCCGGCATCATCGGCGAACCGGACAGCATGCCCAGCATTTGCACGACCAGTCCAAGCCCGCTGCCCCGATGCCCGCCCCAGGGCAGAAAGGCACCCGACAGCGCGGCTTGAGGATCGGTGGTTGGTGCGCCAAAAGCATCAACAGCGACATTTTCCGGCAAGGCCACGCCATGGCGCAGGGCCTCCACCACCTGGGCGTGGATAATGGCAGAAGTGCCAATGTCCCAGATCACCGGCTCATCGGTAGATGGAAATCCAAAACATATCGGGTTGGTGCCATAAACGCCTTCAGCACCGCCTTGAGGGGCAACCCATGGCGAGGCGTTGGAGGCGATCATCACGACCAGATCCTCTGCAACAACCCGTTCCGCATAATAGGACAGCATGCCCGTGTACCAGGTGTCACTCGCCCCAATGACGGCAATGCCTGAGGTTTGAGACTTGGCAATGGCCAGATCGGTAGCCCATTCCGCAACAAGATAGCCAATCGTGTCCCCGCCATCTACGCGCGCGGAAACCGGGCTCTCCTTGAGGAGCTTCATTTCTGTTTTTACGCCGGGCGTTGCCTTCAGGCGATCAGCAATGGAAAGCACGCGCGCAAGGCCGGAAAACCCCAGGCCGCGCAATTCACAATCCAGCAAATGGCCTGCAATGAGGCTTTTCTCGGCCGGGCCATAACCCAGCGTTTCCAGCCCCGCCTCGGCCAAAGCCCGTGCGGCATTGATTTCGAACTTCATGCCCGACCCTCCGAGACCCTCATAGGGGCTGACAGAAGTACGTGCAAGATTTATTGTATGATTGAGTTATTGCATCTGCAAATTAAGGACATTTCCTGCGGAGGACAGGCCATAAAAAAGGGGCCGAAGCCCCTTTGATTTCGTCCTGTTCTCATCGGCTAGCCTCAGTCGAAAACCACGCCGTCAAACAGCTTGCGGGCCGTGCGCAACACACCGGCAGAGATCACCTGTCCGTCCGCGTCCAATTCGGCCACCACGGTGAATTCGCCGGTGGGATGTTCAACCGAGAGGGACTTGTTCTGCCCCTCGGGCACCTGCGCCAGCGCAGCTGCAGGCCCGTCGGGCAAGAGGCACGCGGTCGCCACACTCACAGCGCCCAGAACACCGATGGCGTCATGGCAACGATGCGGAATGAAGGTGCGGGTGGAAATGCAGCCGCCCTGAAGCGCGGGGCTCACCAGGGTCATCTTGGGAATGGATTTTTCGCTGACATCACCAAGATTCATCATGGGCCCGACCTTGAGACGGATCGCCTCCAGCCGCGTCTTGAGATCCTCATTGGCTTCCAGCTCACCCGGCGTTTCCGTGCCCTTGATGCCGAAATCTGCCGCAGCCAGCACGACGCAGGGCATGCCATTGTCGATCAGGGTGACCTTGACCCCATTGACCTCGTCCACCGCATTGCCGGTGGGCAAAAGTGCGCCACAGGTTGAGCCGGCGCTATCCTCAAAAACGATCGGGATCGGGGCCGATCCGCCGGGCACACCATCAATATGCGCGTCGCCATCATAGCGCACGCGCCCGTCCGGCGTTTCAACTTTCGCCACGGCAATCTGCTGGGTGTTTTCCATGAAGATACGCACTTCGGTCACGCCCTGTTGCGCTGCAACCAGACCGCGTTCGATGGCAAACGGCCCCACCCCGGCAAGAATATTGCCGCAGTTCTGGGCATCCGTCACGATGGCCTGATCAACGAAGACCTGAAGGAACAAATAGTCCACATCAGCATCATCGCGTTCAGACGCCTTGACGACAGCCACCTTGGAGGTCAGCGGATTGGCACCGCCCATCCCGTCAATCTGCCGCGCATCGGGAGACCCCATCATGCGCAGCAGAAAACGGTCCCGGGCCCCGGCATCGGCCGGCAAATCGGAGCTGAGGAAATACCCGCCCTTGGAGGTGCCGCCCCGCATCCACATGGCCCGGACCCCATCAGACATAGCGCAGCCCCTTTTCCTTCAGGCGCTCGCGCATATTGTAGATGTCGAGGCCGAGTTCGCCCTTGGCAAGCCGGGCGCGCTTTTGCTCTTCATTGGCCATGCGGTCCTGTGCCTTTTTCAGCACTTCTTCCGCTTCCTCGCGGCGGACAACGCACACACCATCATCATCGGCCACAATGATATCGCCCGGATTGACCAGCGCCCCGGCACAAACGACGGGGATATTCACCGAACCGAGAGTTTCCTTGACCGTGCCCTGGGCATAAATGGCCTTGGACCAGACGGGAAAGCCCATCTGCGTCAGGTCGCGCACATCGCGCACCCCCGCATCAATGATCAGCCCCTTGCCGCCATGCGCCTGCATGGAGGTGGCGAGGAGATCGCCGAAATAGCCATCTTCGGAGGGCGATGTGGGCGCGAGTACCAGCACATCCCCTTCCTGCAATTGCTCAACGGCGACATGCACCATCCAGTTGTCGCCCGGAGCTGCCGAAATCGTCACCGCTGAGCCGCTGACCTGCGCCCCGGTATAGATGGGGCGCATATAGGAGGCGAGCAGGCCCTTGCGGCCCTGCGCTTCGTGCACGGTGGCCACACCACACACCCCGAGGGCCGCCACGATCTCTGGCGCGGCCCGTTCAATATTTTGTACAACGACGCTCATTAGAGTTCATCCACTGTACGCGGGAAGATCGACTGGAAGCCTTCCGCATGGGTTGCGTCGCGCCCACCGGCCTGTCCGCCCGAATTGCGGCGGAACTGGTTGCCGCGGTTTTCGGCAACATTGGTGTAATAATGCCAAAGATGCTGCTGGCCTTCCATGCATTCAATGGCGGCGCGCTTGTTGTCCCAGACTTCGGTAATGTCGAGGATCGTATCGGGCTTCCAGCCGCATTGTTCGGTCTGGTGCGGTTCAAACAGGTAGAGCTGCGGCGCGCCGAGCACTTTTTCACCCGGGTTATGACCCCAGGCCTGCGCGATCATGCGGCATTCAAGGGCCATCTTCGTCGCATAGGGGTGATCGGTATTATAGGGATCGTCCATGGAATGGGACATCATGAAGGCGGGCTGTACCTTGCGGATGACGTCCACCAGCCGGTATTTGGCATCGCGATCCATCTCGAGCGGGTAATCGCCAAGATCGAAAAACTGGATGTCATGGGCATTGAGCGCCTTGGCGGCATTCTCGGCTTCCTTGCGGCGGCCGGATTTCACCTGCTCCAGCGTAATGCCCTCATTCTTCCAAAGCTTGGCGCTTTCGCCGCGCTCGCCATAGCTGAGGCAAACAACAGTCACGTCATAACCGCGCTTCTGGTGCAGGGCGATTGCCCCGCCGCAACGCCACACAAAATCAGCGGAATGTGCGCTGATCACCAGCGCCGTCTTATTAGCCATTCAGGCCTCCCTTATTTGTCCACTGGCGGTGTGCCGTGGGCATGAAAATTCTTGATCCCGCAGCCCCGAAAACCGGGGTCTGCACCTACAATTCCGGCCAATAGAGCCGGGTGGGATTATCGACCAACAGTTTGTGGCGCAGCGCCAGATCGGGCGCGATTTCGGCCAGCAGGTCGACAAGCGCACCATCATCGGGCATGTGCTCGCCGACATTGGGATGCGGCCAGTCCGTGCCCCAGAGCACCCGGTCGCTGAACTGCTCCACCAGGGCGCGGGCAAACGGCACCGCGTCATGAAAGGGCGGCCCGGCGCGCGAGATGCGTTCCGCACCACATACCTTTACCCAAAAGCGCTCATCGTCCATCAGGCCCAGCAACATCTGAAACGCGTCCTGCTTCAACCCAAGGCTGGCATCGACCCGGCCCATATGATCGATCACCATGGTGATATCGAGACTTTTGAGCACTGGTGCCAGGGTTTCCAGCCGGTTCGCATCGAAATGCACCACCGCATGCCAGCCGAGTGGCCGGATCTTGTCGACAATGGTGCGCACCGCATCGATATCGGCATCAGCCCCGAGATGGGTGACGAAATTGAACCGGACGCCGCGCACCCCGCCCGCATGCAATTCGGCCAGTTCATCGTCGCTGATATCGGCATTGACCATGGCAATGCCGCGATAGCGGCCATTGGAGGCCGCGATGGCATCCAGCATGGCGCTATTGTCCTTGCCGTGACAACTCGCCTGCACCAGAACCGCACGATCGATCCCCAGCATGTCATGCAGTTCCATCAGCTTATGTTTGGACGCATCGACCGGGGTATAAGTGCGCTCGGGCGCAAAGGGGAATTCAGCCGCAGGCCCGAAAATATGGCAATGCGCATCGCAGGCCCCTGAAGGCAAAGTGATGTCGGGTTTTTTCGGGTTGGGGTGAAAGGGCAGATAGGACTTCATCGGGACGCCTTGTTGATAGCAGCCGCAGCCGGCATGACCGGGCCGCGAAAGGCCCTGATTACGAAAACACTGAGCAGGATCAGACCCGCCAACCGCGCCAACAGCGTGGCCGGATCGGTGGCCGCAACCGCTGTCGGCCACAGCATCAGCAATGAACCGGCAGCAATCGCCAGACGCTCCATGACTTTTAATGGCCGCGCCAGCCAGCCGGCAAAGGAAACCGTCAGCCCGCTCACCGCAATGACCGCGAGCACGATGGAGACCGTGATCTCCCATCCTGACCCAATCATCAACAGGCCCGGCATGGTAACGAACAGAAAAGGCACCAGCAATTTGACGAAGCCCAGCCGCACCGATTCAATAGCGGTCTCGTTGGGATCCGCGCCCGAAATGCTCGCTGCCGCATAGGCCGCCAGGGCGACCGGCGGGGTGATGGCCGAAACCAGCCCATAATAGAAAATGAACATATGCGCGACGATCGGCGCAACACCGAGCTGGGTCAGCGCCGGGGCGACCAGCACGGCCAGCAGCAGATAGGCCGCTGAGGTCGGCAGGCCCATGCCGAGCACAAACGAGGCCATGGCAGTGAGCAGCAGAATGATCCAGATATTGTCGCCGCCCACCTCAACAATCAGCCCGGACAACATCAGCCCGAGACCCGTAAGATTGAGCACCCCGATCACCGCACCGGCTGCCGCCACAGCGGCAACAATCGGCATGGTGGCAATCAGCGTGTCGCGGCACACCTTGACGAGGCCCAACAGGCCCACCCGTGTGTCCCGCTGCCAGGGCGAAATCAGCAGCGCCATGACAAGGCACAACACCGCAGCCCGTGTGGGTGTGAAACCGGCGAACAAAAAGCCGATCAACCCGATCAAAGGCAAAAGCAGATAGCCGCGGCTAAACAGGGTTTTGCGCAGCAGATCGAGACCGGCTTCGGGATCGGGGGCCAGATCAAGCCGCCCGGCTTCGAGCCGCACCGAGATCAACAGCGCCAGCACGTAAAGGAGCCCCGGCACCAGCGCGGCGAGCGCAATCTGCCAATAAGGCACGCCGATGATTTCCGCCATCAGGAAGGCCGCAGCCCCCATCACCGGCGGCAATATCTGGCCGGCAGACGAGGCCGCAGCCTCAATCGCACCAGCAAGCTTTGCGGAATAGCCAACCCGTTTCATCAATGGAATGGTGAAGGTGCCGGTGGTGACCACATTGGCCACGGCACTGCCGTTGATCGTGCCGAGCAGCGCGCTGGAGAGCGCAGCAGACAGACCCGGGCCACCCTGCACCTTGCCGGTCAGTCCGCGGGCGATATCGACGAAAACCTCACCGGTACCGATCCGCATCAGCAGCGATCCCAAAAGGGAGAACAGGAAGATATATTGCACGGCCACGCCCATGGGCAGGCCATAAACACCCTCGGTGGAGAGCATCAGCGTGGAGGCAAGACGGCGCAAATCATAGCCGCCATGGCCATATTTGCCCGGAATGAGATAGCCGAACCAGGCATAGGCCAGCGCGAGGACAACCAGCACCACCAGCGACCAGCCCAGCGCCATGCGGGTCAGCAACAGCACAACGGCCATCAGCCCGACGAACAGCCAGAGGTCGGGTGTCGTCGCCATGGCACCGCGCATGATGATGTCGACATAGGATTGCCAAAGATAAAAGCCTGGCAGCAGGGCTACCACCGCCAGGCCATAACAGATGATGCCGAGCCAGCGCCGGTCGGTCCGAAGACCAACAAGCAACAGGCCTGCTGCCGCCACCAGGGCATAGAACATCGCACGCAGAATGAACGCGGTGATCTGCCCGAAATAGGCACCCTGGATCACGAGAGCCGTGACCCCCACGGCGAGCACGGCAAACAGCACCGACACAATAGTCGTTTCCATTTTCCCGCGCCCGTCAGGGGTACCGAGCAGCAAAGCCTTGAAGCCAGACATCATGAGCTAGATTTCCCTAAGTCTTAGTGGGATTCGTCGAAATAGCGCTGCGCACCGGGATGCAGGTCAATCGGCGTCTGGGTTGCTGTTTCAGCAGAGATCGCCTTGGCCTGCGGATGCACGGCACCGAGTTCGTCAAGATGGCCGAAAATCGTCGCTGTGATATTGTAGATCAGCGTTTCGTCGGCACCTTCCGAGGTGAACAGCGTTGCCGGGTCATTGATCACGGTGACGTCCGTGGTCTGGTCGGGATAGGTCCCCGCCTTGACGTCATGCAGCTGATAGAACGGATAGGCCTTCAGCATTTCGGCAATCTTGTCCCCATCGACAGGCAACAACACCATGTCGCGCTGGGCATCAAGATCGATCAGGGCAGCAGTCGGCGCACCGGCCAGCACCACTGTGGCATCCACATCGCCATTCATCAGCGCATTGGTACCCTCGGTATAGGAGAGGAATTGCGCGTTGTTGACGTCAAATACGCCATAGGCTTCGAGCAGACGCTGGGCAATCACGGCCGAGTTGCTGCCCGGAGGTCCAAGATTGATGCGCTTGCCCGCAAGCTGGGCCAGATCGGTGATGCCGGTATCGGCAGTCGTGGCGATCTGGAGCACAGCCGGATAGAGATAGGCCATGGCCGCAACCGGCAAAGCACCATCCTTGAACGCGCCCTGCCCGTTCTTTGCCTCATAAAGTGTCGAGGAGGACGAGAAACCGAAGTTCATCTGGTCCGCCGCAACGCGCCGGATGTTTTCAACCGACGCGCCGGTGACTTCGGCACGGGCTGTGGCATCGTCCATGTATTTGTTCAGCAGGTCGGCAATGCCGGCGCCGATCACATAGAACAGACCGCCAGTGCCGCCGGTACCGATCGAGATACGTTCCTCGGCCATTGCGGGCGTTGCCAGCAATACAGCCGTGAATGCGGCTGCCTTGAGTGTTGGATTGAGTTTCACTGCATATCCTCCCTTGAGTTTTTTATGCGGATTGACGACTTCCCGGGGCAGTACCCGTTTGGGCGAGTGCCCGGAAACTTGCGTAGCTGGCCTCAACGAGTTCCTTGATGGCGCGCGCATGATCGCCGCCATCAGCGCTGCCATTCGACAGGCGCGTAATGCGTTCCGGATTGATCAGCGCATAGTAGAGCGCCCCCAGCAAAAACTGACTGCGCCAGACAATATCCTCACGCGCGGCGCCCGGCAGGCAGCCCGAAATGGCATCGATAAAGGTGCGGCTGGTGGTATCGAAGGCGCCGGCGATGATATCGCGCGCCTCGGCATTGCCTTCAGCCGACAGCACGGCGCGCACACGGGTGAACTGCGCCCCGCCCCCAGCCTGATCATGGGATGAGGAAAACGCGGGCAGCACATAGGCCCGCAAAATCGCCATCAACCGTTCGGCCGGATCGGGAATGCGGCTGGCCTCGCTGATCAGCTCAAGACGCCGGGCATTCATTGGGGCTGTGTGTTTTTTATAGATGGCGTCGAGCACACCGAGCTTGTCGCCGAAATGGTAGGTCAGGCTGCCCACATTGACTTCGGCGGCCCGGGCAATTTCGCGCAAGGCAACGGCACCAAAGCCCTTTTTGGCAAACAGGTCTTCAGCCGCCAGCAATATCGCTTCGCGTGTATCCTGCTGCGCCATGCCTGTGCCTCCCGCTTACGTGCCGGCTTTGCGCCAGCTTTGTACCTTTGTACATATTCTTTAGACAAGTGTATAAATTCAGACACGCGAATATGCAAGTGCGGAAAAAGCGATGCCCACAAAACATCAACAAAAACCCGCCAGCCTTTGCGGCCAGCGGGTCATCAATTAACGCAGAAAATTGCGGGGATATCAGGGGATCAAGCGTCCCGTTTCATGATCCATTCATGGTCCGGATCGGCCTTGAAGCGCCATTTGCGCAAGGGCCCGGCCATCACATTGAGATAATAAAGATCATAACCATAGGGCGCGCCGCAGGGGTGGTGGCCTTTAGGCACCAGGGTTACATCCCCGTCCTTGAACGCCATGGTTTCGTCGAGCGCGCCATCCTCGGTATAGACCCGCTGCACCCCGAAACCCTGCGCCGGATCGAGCCGGTGATAATAGGTTTCCTCCAGATAGGTCATGTTCGGATAATCATCCTCATCATGCCGGTGGCTCGGATAAGACGACCAGTTGCCGCTGGGGGTGAACACTTCGGTCACTAAAAGGCTGTCGCAGACGTCGCGGTCCTCCATGGCGATATTATTGATATAGCGTGTGTTCTGCCCCTTGCCACGCGGGGTCAATGTGATCCCCGCCGGGCCCAAAAGCTGCGCTTGATGATGGCCCTTGCCCGGTGCCGAACAGACCGCCAGCACGCAATCGGTTGTGGCGGTGGCCGCCCATTGCTGGTCATTGGGCACATAAAGCGCATGGGGCGGCGTGCGCTCAAATACGCTCATGCGGTCGCCGAGTTCTCCCCAGTCCTGCCCGGCTGCCTTGATATTGGCCTTGCCTTCCACCAGCACCAAAATCACCTCGTGCTCGCCCGTTGCCTCGGTGACATGCTCACCGGCCGCCAACCGGTAAAGACCAAATCCGACATAACCCCAGCCGGCATTTTCGGGGGTAATGTCATGGACCTTGCCTGTGGTCCCGTTGGGCTTACGCAATAGATTGGGCATTTTGGCCTCCAGCGTTCGGGGATTGGGATTTTACAAGTCCGGTATCGCGGGCGATACGTTTGAGCGTATGCAAACCAAGGGTCTGGTAGAGCAGCGGATTATAGACCGAAGGCACCTGTTCGGCTTCGATCACGATCCAGCCGTCATAATCATGATCGGCCAGCACCTGCAAAAGCGGCGCGAAATCGATGCCGCCTTCCTGATCGCCGGGCACCGTGAACACCCCGGCAATCACCCCTTGTAAAAACGACAGGCCTTCCGCCTCAACCTTTGCCCGCACAGCCGGTCGGACGTTTTTGGCATGGAAATGAGCCACCCGCTTGATATGCCGCTTGAGCACCGCCACCGGGTCCCCGCCGCCAAAAAAGCAGTGGCCGCTATCAAACAGCAAATGCGTTGCCGGCCCCGTTGCCGCCATGAAGGCATCGATCTCGTCAGCGCTCTGCACAATCGTGCCCATGTGATGATGATAGACCAGCGTAATGCCCTGATCCGCGCAATATTGGGCAATCTCTTCAACTTTTGCCCCGAAGGCCACCATCTCGTCAGCACTCAAAACAGGGCGCGCCGACAAGGGCAAACCGGGATCACCATGAATGGCGTTCGAGGTTTCGCAGACAATACAGACCTTGCAGCCATTATGCTTGAGCTTGTCGAGATGCGGCTGGATCGCAGCCTTTTCATCCTCAATTGAGTGCGCCAAAAGGTTCAACGAATGCCAGCCAGAGATGAACTTCAACCCGTATTCAGCCAGCAGCACCCGCAAGGCTTCGGGGTCATTGGGCCAGCGATGCCCGTTTTCGATCCCGTCAAACCCGATCAACCGCCCCGCTTCCTCCAGAATACGCGCGGTTGGAATATCGGCCCCAATCGATTGATCATCATCATTGGCCCAGGCAATGGGGTTCGTTCCAAAAAGGATCACAGTTTCACCTGCTGTTTGCGTTGTATTTCATAATCGGCCCGGGCCGTATTGACCTCATCGCGTGCCGAAACCTCGGGCACCGCCACGTCCCACCAGGTGCCGCCATGGGGCGTGCTCGGATATGGGTCGGTATCAATCACGATTACATAAGGTCCCGTCGCGCCCTTCGCCGTCACCAGCGCGGCTTCGAGTTCGGCAATGGTGGAGACTTTGACCGCCACCGCCCCCATCGCCGCCGCATGGGCCGCAAAATCGATATTGGAGGGATTTTCATGGCGCGACTTGTCGAGCAGATTGTTGAATTCCGCCCCGCCCGTGCCCATTTGCAGCCGGTTGATGCAGCCATAGCCCCGGTTATCGGTAATCACCAAAGTGATCTTGAGGCCGAGCATGCAGGCGGTCGCCAGCTCGGAATTGGCCATCATGTAGGAACCATCGCCCAGCATGCAGACCACATCGCGATCAGGCTCGGCCATCTTGATGCCCATCGCCCCGGCGATCTCATAGCCCATGCAGCTAAAGCCGTATTCCATATGATAGGACATCGGGCGCGAGGCTTTCCAAAGCTTGTGCAACTCACCCGGCATGGTGCCTGCCGCGCACATCACCACCGTGTCCGGACCAGAGGCCCGCTGTACCGCCCCGATCACCTGCATGTCGCTGGGCAGTTCATTGCTGTCCGCCGGCGCATCGGTTAGTGGGTCCACCTGAGCAAACCAGTCATGCTTGAGGGCCGGATCAGGAGCCGCAAAGACTTTGGCGCCCAGCTTGGCCGACAATTGCGCCATGCCAATCTCGGCATCACAGCAAAGCGGCACCGCGCCATGTTTCATCGCGTCATAGGCCTGCACATTAAGGCTGATCAGCTGGCGGCCCGGCGCTGAAAACAGGGCCCATGACCCGGTGGTGAAATCCTGAAACCGGGTGCCGATCCCGATCACCACATCGGCGCTGGCACAAACACTATTGGCACTCGCCGCTCCCGTCACGCCGACCGGCCCGAGATTGAGCGGATGGTCCCAAGGCAAAACCGATTTACCGGCCTGCGTCTCGACCACCGGAATCTGGTGCCGTTCGGCAAATGCCCGCAAGGTGTCCGTGGCGTGGGCATAATGCACCCCGCCACCCGCAACGATCACCGGGTGCTGCGCCCCGGCAATCAACGCTGCCACCGCCTCAAGCTCCCGGGGATCAGGATGCGGCTGACGCCGGTGCCAGACTTTTTCGGCAAAAAATGCTTCCGGCCAGTCAAACGCCTCGGCCTGCACATCCTGCGGAAACGCCAGCGTCACCGGCCCGCACTCGGCCGGGTCCGTCATCACCCGCATGGCGCGCGGCAAGGCGGTCAGCAAATGTTCGGGGCGCATGATCCGGTCGAAATAGCGCGACACCGGCTTGAAACAATCATTGACGCTGATCGTGCCATCGCCAAAATTCTCAGCCTGCTGCAAGACCGGATCTGGCCCGCGGCTGGCAAAAATATCGCCCGGCACAAACAGCACCGGTAACCGGTTCACATGCGCCACACCGGCAGCCGTCACCATGTTGAGGGCACCCGGCCCGATGGACGAGGTCACCATCATCGCCCGGTCGCGGCCAAGCTGTTTGGCATAGGCAATGGCCGCATGGGCCATGGTCTGCTCATTCTGCCCGCGATAGGTGGGCAGACTGTCCTGCACGCCATACAGCGCCTCACCGATCCCGGCCACATTGCCATGCCCGAAAATCGCCCAGCAGCCCGCAATAAAGTTGTCGCCAGCCGGATTTTTCTGCGCGCCAAGATAACGCATCATCGCTTGCGCCGCCGTCAGTCGAATTGTGTTTGCCATCAGCCTAGCCTTTCAACCCGCGCGCCCTGTCCCAAGTGGTACAAAGGGCAGCATAGTTTTGTTTCATCTGCGTGATCGCATTGGCGTCGTCGATTGTCCCGGCCATCCAGTCGCGCGCCGCCTGGCCAAAAATCGTCCGCCCAACGGCAAATCCCTTGACCAGATCAAATTGAGCCGCCAGCGCAAACGACGCCTCCAGCTCATCCGCCGGTGCATCCAGCCCCAGAACGACAATGCCGCGCGTATGCGCATCATTGCGCTCAATCGCATCCACCACGTTCTGCCACGCGGCTTTGGTTTTAAACGGCTCGAGCTTCCACCAGTCGGGATAGATCCCCAGATCATAGATCCGTTGTATAATCCCGGGCGTCGTATCGTCGGTCACCACCCCCACTTTCGAGGGGATCACCTCAAGCAAAAACTCAAGCCGGTTGCGCCGTGTCGCGGCAAACAAGCGCTTGAGCGTTGCCTCCTGCGCCGCCCACATCGCCGCGTCGTCATCTGGATGGCAAAAACACAGCACCTTGACCACATGGTCGAGCGGCCATTCATTCAGCCCGCCGAAATCCGGGCCAAGCTCCGGCTCAAGGCTCAAGGGGCGCGAGCCGGGCCATTCAACAGGGCGGCCAATCCAGAGCCCCTGTTCCGCTGCCTTGTAAAGCGCATCGCGGCCCAGCCGCCCGTCACAGAGAACGCCATAACCCGGCCGGCCCGCTGCGACTTCAGTGGCAGCCGACAGACAGAATGTCTTGAACTTTTCCGCCTTGTCCGGGGCGAACCCCTCCATCTGTTCGAGCTGCAACCGGTGGTCAAACGCAAAAACCCGCATTTCGGACCAGTCGCCGGTGCGCGTGGTCGCCCAATGGATTTGCTCCAGCTCCGCATCCTTGCGCAAAGCCTTCTCCCGAACCCCGCGCTTCAGAAAGAAACTCAGCTCTTCCCATGAGGGATAGGCCGGCGCGCAGCCATGGCGGCTGACGGCAAAAGCACCGCAGGCATTGGCATAGGTCAGGGCCACGTGCCAGCTTTCATCATCCAGCCAGCCCTTGAGGAGACCGGAGAAAAACCCGTCACCCGCCCCCAGCACATTGAACACCTCGATGGGAAAACCCGGCCCGCTTTCGCCTTCGTCCAGCGTTTCAGCGATGGGGCCGGTAAAGGCCACCGCCCCCATCGGCCCGCGCTTGCAAACAAGGGTCGCGCCCGAAACCTTGCGCACATTGCGCAGCGCCATGATTGTATCGGTCGTACCGCCCGCAATATGGAATTCTTCCTCGGTGCCAACGATCAGATCAAACAGATAAAGGCTGGCCTGCAGCTTGGCGGTGACGGCCTGACTTTCGATAAACCGGCTTTCCCCATCGCCATGCCCCGCCAACCCCCAAAGATTGGGGCGATAATCGATATCGAGCGCGGTGCGCAGCCCATGCTTGCGGGCAATCTCAAGCGCTTTCAGCACCGCTTCCTCGGTCCGCGGATGCGATAAATGCGTCCCCGTCACCACCAGCGCCCGCGCCTCGGTGATATAGCTCTCCTCAATATCATCGGTGCACAGCGCCATATCGGCACAATTCTCGCGATAAAAAATCAGCGGAAACTGTTCGGTGTCGCGAATGCCCAGAATAACCAGCGCCGTCAGCCGCTCCGGATCGGTCTTCACACCGCGCACATCGACGCCTTCCTTGCGCAATTGCTCGCGAATGAACCGCCCCATATGCTCGTCGCCCACCCGGGTGATCAGCCCCGATTTCAAACCGAGCCGCGCCGCACCGGCGGCGATATTGGTGGGCGAACCGCCAATATACTTGTTGAACGAGCCCATATCCTCGAGCCGCCCGCCAATCTGCGCGCCGTAAAGATCGACCGACGAGCGGCCAATGGTGATGACATCAAGTGATTTTGGCATTCGCGCCTCTCCCGCCATACCGGCGCAACCCATCCAAGGGCAGCGCCGTCATGGATATTTGCTTTTCAGACCGTGCCGCTGAGCGAGCCTTCGAGTTTGGCAAGTTCAAGTCCACCCGCCATCATGTCCTGCAGCTCTTCAGAGGTTATTTCATTGCGGCTGGCCGTCCCGAGCGTCCGCCCGCGATTAAGCACCGTAAAACGGTCGCCCACCGCCATGGCATGGCGCACATTATGCGAGATAAACACCACGCCAACGCCCTGCTTGCGCACCTTGTCGATGGTCGCCAGAACATTGGAGGTCTGGCGGACACCCAAGGCCGAAGTCGGCTCGTCAAGAATGAGCACCTTCGCCCCGAAATGCACCGCCCGCGCAATGGCGACCGTCTGGCGCTCACCGCCCGACAGCGTGCCCACGGCCTGATCGGCACCACGCAGGTTAATCCCCATCGCCCGCATTTCGCGCGTCGTCACCTCGGTGGCCAGCGCTGCATCAAAACGTTTGAACAGGCCCCGCCCCTTGGTCGGCTCCCGCCCCATGAAAAAATTGCGCGCCACCGACATCAGCGGGATCATGGCCAGGTCCTGATATACCGTTGCAATCCCGGCCTCCATCGCCGCACGGGGGCTGGCAAAACTCAAGGGCTTGCCCTCAAAGAAAATCTCGCCGCTACTGGGTTTGAGCACGCCGGACATGATCTTGATAAAGGTCGATTTACCGGCACCATTATCGCCCAGCAGACAATGACATTCACCGGGGCGCACATCGAAACTCACCCCGGCAAGGGCGATGACATTACCGAAATGCTTGGTGATATTTTCCATTCTGATGATGGGATCGGCCATATCAACGTTCTCCCGTCACGCGTTTGCGAATGATGTTGTTGAAGATAACGGCGAGCAGCAGCATGGACCCCAGGAAGACCTGGAACCAGTCCTGATCAATACCGGTATAGGTCAGCCCGATCACCACCATGCCAAAGATGATGGCCCCGAAAAAGGCACCGATCGCCGAGCCATAACCGCCGGTCAACAAGCACCCGCCAATAACCGCCGCGATAATCGCTTCAAATTCTTTCTGGAAACCACGGCGCGCGTCGGTACTGCCCGCGTCCAGCACCTGCATGATCGCCAAAAGCGCCGCACAGGTCGCCGTCAGCATGAAGAGGGCAATCTTGACCTTGCGCACCGGCACGCCGGAATTGGAGGCCGCATTGGCGTCGCCGCCAGCGGCAAAAATCCAGTTGCCCGCCGGGGTGCGCAGCAGGACATAGGTTGCCGCAATGGCCAGCACCACAAACCACAGGATCTCGACCGGAATGCCGGGCACTTTGGGCGAACCATTACTGAAGGTCTCGACCCAGCCATTGGCCGCCATCCAGGCGAACAGGCCCGGAAAGGCATCACCCGAAAAGAACGGGGTGAGAAAATCGCCCTCCACCGCATCGCGTATACCGCGCAACTGGGTGGAACCGCCCGTCAGCCATTTCAGCCCGACAAGCGAAAGACCGCGCAAGATGAACAGCAAGGCAAGGGTCACGATAAATGAGGGCAGCCCGGTGCGGATCACCGTCTGGCCGTTGGCCGCGCCGACAAGCGCTGCAAAGGCGAGGGTCGTTGGAATGGCAAGGACCAGCGGCAGCCCGAGATTGACCACGCAACCACCAAAAATCATCCCGGCAAACGCCACCATGGAGCCGATCGACAGGTCGAATTCACCGCCAATCATCAGCATGGATGCGGCAATCGCCAGAATACCGAGCTGGGCTGCCGGTGACATGAAATTCATGACCCCCGACAGGGTGAACATGCTGGCATCTGCCGTCAGCATGAAGAAGATGGTGATGAGAATGACACCGGCGATGGCACCAAGCTCAGGTCGCTTCAAAAGCCGCGCCACAAAGGACTCCGCCTTGACGCGCTCGTCCACATCATTATTTGCGTCGACTGCCATTTTTCCCCTCCGGTTCAGGGGTCGGGGCAGCGCTGCCGCCCCGACCTTTGATAAAAGGCTCAAGCCGCTTTAGCGGATGCCCTTGGCCGAAAGGTCGATGACCTGCGCGGCCTTTTCAGCCGTGATCAGGTTCGGGCCGGAAGGTACATTGCCGCCGGGCATCAGGCCGTATTTGGCATTCAGTGCCAAAAAGTTGACGGCGAGATAGCCTTGCAGGAACTGCTGCTGATCAATGGCAAAGGCCGCATCGCCATCCACCACCGATTGCAAAAAGCTGGCCGAAAGATCGAACGAGGCCACCTTGATTTCTCCAGACTTGCCGAGCGCCTTGACGGCGGCAACCGAAGGTTCACCGGCGGTCCCGGCACCTAGCGCCATGATCGTATCAATATCCGTATTGGAATCGAGCGCGGCACGGACCTTGGATTCGATTTCGGTGGGATCATTGCTGGTCGGCAATACGGTCACCGTGCCGCCAAAACCTTCCTCGAACCCGGCACAACGCAGATCAAGCGAGACATTGCCCACTTCCTGATTGACGCAAAGGCCATTGGTGCCGCCCATTTCGGCAAGCTTTTCACCAGCCGCCTTGCCGGCATCAAACTCATCCTGACCGATATGCAGCAAGGCGCCCAGGTCCTTGGACACATCTGAACCCGAATTGATCGAGATCACCGGAATACCGGCCGCAACCGCCCGTTCGATCGAGGGTGCCAGCGCATCCGCATCGGGGATGGAAACCACAAGCCCGTCCGGCTCCTGATTGACCGCCGCATCGATCAATTGCGCCATGGCCACCATGTCAAAGGTTTCAGGCGAGCGGTAATCGACATCCACCCCGGTGTCCTTTGCCGCTTCTTCAACACCATTCTTGACCACCGACCAGAACGGGTCATTGGCCTGACCGTGAGCTACCACGATGATATTCTGCGCCATGGCCGGAACGGCGATAGCGATGGCTGCAATCGCAACCATTGTCTTGAGAATATGCTTCATTTTCTCCTCCATAGAGATTTTGAGCTCGAGGGACAGAAATCCGCCCCTCACTGTCCCGGCCTCCCCGGCCGGAATTCAGGTGCCGAGTGCGCGCAGCACGGCAAGTGATCTTGCCAACTGCGCCTCGACAATCGTTGACACCCCTTCCCCCTTGTTGGGAGTGAAAGGGTTGGGACCCGGCGCATTGGTTTCCACAATGATCGGCCCGGTATAACCAATGGCATCGAGCGCCCGCATTTGCGGTTCAAACGCGATATGACCCTCACCCAGCCCGCAGCGATTGCTGTCGGCGGCATGGTAAAGCCCGATATCCGCCCCGCCCTGACGGAGCGCCGTGGCGGGATCGGCTTCCTCGATATTCATGTGATAGGCGTCGGGCAGCAGTTTGAGATTGGGCGCGTTGACAGCGCCCAGCAGCGCCTGCCCCTCGGCAATGGTGCGCACCTGATGCGTCTCGTAGCGGTTCAAAATCTCGAACACGACCTCAATCCCGCGAGACGCCGCAAACCTGCAAACCTGCCGTACCGCATCAATCAGAAGCGCGTCCTCTTCCTCCTGCGAGGTGATCGGCTTGATCCGGGCCACCTGACCATGACAGGCAATCCGCGGACTGCCGAGCGCCACGGCAAAATCCATCAACTGATCATAATAGGCCAAGGCCGCCTGCCGGATCCGGGTATCGGGATGCGAAATATCCGCATCGGCGGGCGTGATCGAAAACACCTTCAGCCCCGCATCGGCAAAAATGCCCTTGGCCCTGACCGGATCAATAGTCTCGATGTCGCCGGCCACTTCGACGCCATCCATCCCCGCGCGACTGGCCCGCATGGCCACATCCTCAAGGCTGGTATCGCCAAAAATCCAGGTGCAACACCCGATCTCACGCATCAGCCGGCCACCTCGAATGCGGTGCCTTTCAGGATAACCGGCTTGCCGGTCTCTGCCGAAAGGGTTGCCGCATCGGCCAGCGCCAGGGCATTGATACCGTCCTGCAAGGTGACAGGGAGAGCGTCACCCCGCAGGACGGTATTGACGAAGCTCGACCATTCAGCTTCGTAGGCTTTCGCATAACGCTCGAGGAAAAAATGCTCCGGCTTGGCTGAAACATGGCCAGCGCGCGTGGTTTTCTCGACCGTATTTTCCAGCACATTCTTTGCGGCCAACAGGCCCTCGGCCCCGAGCAGTTCCATACGCTGGTCATAGCCATAGGCCGCGCGGCGGGAATTCTTGATCACGGCAATCCGCCCGTCATCCCAACTGAGGGTGACAACGGCGGTATCAACATCACCGGCAGCCCCGATCGCCGGGTCAACCAATGCGGAGCCAACAGCCATGACCCTTGAGGGCACGCTGCCGAAAATCCAGCATACGATGTCAAAGTCATGGATCATCATGTCGCGGAACAACCCGCCCGACACCTTGATATAGGAGACAGGCGGCGGCGCGGGATCGAATGAGGTCACCGACAATAGCTCCCCCTTGCCGATCTCACCGGCATCGAACGCCCGTTTAAGGGTCGCAAAATTGGGATCAAACCGGCGGTTGAAACCGATCATGATCGGCTGGCCATCCCCCGCCGTCGCTTTTTGGCAGGCCAAGGCCCGCTCAAGCGCCAGATCGACCGGCTTCTCGCACAAAACCGCCTTGCCGGCCTTTGTCGCCAGAGCAATCAAATCGGCATGGGTATCGGTGGAGGTTGCAATCAAAACGGCATCAATGGCCGGGTCGGCCAGAGCCTGTTCAACGCTGAGAACATTGGCACCATATTCAGCGGCCAGCTTTTGCGCCGCCTCGAGCTGAACATCAGCCACGGCCACCAGCGCGCTTTCCGCGTGAGCGGCAATATTGCGCGCATGCACCTGACCAATCCGGCCAGCCCCCAACAAGGCAACCTTGAGCATTCTCTATCTCCTCCGGAGTCCTTAACAGACTGTTATTATGGCCAGCATGTTGTATTTTGCTCGCGCGTGCAATAGCCAAAATGCACGCGCGAGCAAAATACTTCCGTTTAAAACCTTTCGCCGCTATAAGACCTTTCAAGAGGTGCTTATGGACGATCCGAAATTCTTCAATGCTGATTCCGTCACTGCTGACGATGTTGCCGCCGCAGCGGGGGTTTCACGATGGACGGTGGCCCGCGCCTTCAAGAAGGACGCCTCGATCTCCAAAAAGAGCCGGCACAAGGTTCTGGCGATCGCCGAACAGCTCGGCTATGCGCCGGATCTCCTCGCCTCCAGCCTTGCCTCGGACCGCTCCAATCTCGTCGCGCTGATGATCGACGACTTCACCAATCCCCATAAACTGGTGATCCTTGAGCGCCTGAGCCGGATTTTACGCGAAGGCGGCTGGGGCACGCTGCTGGTCAATATGCTCGACGATTCCGATGCGCCTTCGGCCCTGCTCTCGGCCAGTCAACGCCGGGTGGACGCAACGGTTGTCATCGGCACCCGGTTTAACGACAGCGTCATCGACACGGCGCTCGGTGCCCAGCGCGTCAAGAAACTCATCATCTTTGCGCGCACCAGCCAGCACCCCAATACCATCACCATTTCCTGCGATGACGAAGCCGCGATCCGCGAGATTGCCGATTATCTGCTGGGCAAAACCTACCGGCACCCGCTCTTTGTCGCGGGGCCCGATACCCAATCCGCTTCGCTCAACCGCAAGGCAACCTTTCAGGCCTATTGGCAAGAGCAGACCGGCATCACCCCCAAGGCCATTCATGTCGATCAGTATGATTCCGCCATGGCCGTGGAAGCTGTGGTCAAAACTCTTGGCGGCATGGCCCGGGCCGACATGCCGGATGTGCTGGTGTGTGAAAATGACATTCTCGCCATTGGCGTCATCGACGCCCTCAGATACCGGCTGGGCCTGAAAGTGCCCGAGGACATCGCCGTCACCGGTTTCGATGACATCCCCCTCACCGCCTCACCGGCCTATGACATGACCACCTATCGCCAGCCCATCACCCTGATGGCCCAGTCCCTGATCAAGGTGCTCGAAGGCGACAGCACGGATGGTTTCATCCTGCCCGGCACTTTCATCGCCCGCGGCAGCGCCTGAGCGCTGACCACCGCGCCATCGGCATTCACCTTGCGACATTTGCCCACGCCCCAAGGCCACAAAGCTTGACATCCAGCGGCGAAGTCCTACCTTCAGCACATGTGTATGAGACAGGCCGTATTGATGAGAATCTCGCTTAAAGAGCATCCCGTAATAGGATACTGACCCGAAGCTCGGCCCTTATCGTGCCACCCGAGCTTCGGGCGCGCGATTTTGCGAAGAAGACCATTTTTCGCCAAACACTATCCGGCACACCAAATCCAGTTTCGTGATTTTGAACGGAAAGCCCAACACGCTTTTCCAATGGGTGTGACACATGCAGACACAGCAAAAAAATGCCATCGAGCTCCCCGACATCATCGTCGGCCAGACCGATTACGACGAACTCGCCGCTTGGGCAGAAGGCCTCGGCGGGCCACTTGCCGCCGCCGCCGAAGCGCTGCTCAATGAACTCGACCGCGCCATTATCGTGCCGCAGGCGGAACTGCCGGCCGAACGGGTGCGCATGAATTCAACCGTCACCTTTGAAACGGTCGACGGCTTCACCCGTGTCTTCCAGCTGGTTTATCCGGACAAGGCCGACGTCGACAATCAGCGCGTTTCGGTTCTGACCCCCATTGGCCGCGCCCTGATCGGCCTGACCGTCGGCCAGTCGATCCCCTGGGCCGGGCGCGATGGGCATACCCATATCCTGACGGTTAAAACCGTCACCCAGGGCGCATAGGCATGTGCAGGCGCCTGCCCGCTGGAAAAATGCGCATAACGGGAGTGCAACCGCTCGTCTTTGGATAGCCCCCAGGCTGGCCCCAGCCAGCCTGTTGATGTTTTCCCCCTTCGTTTCAGTGAAATGGAACCAGCAAGATGCGCACTGCACCAGACATGATGATCACCCCTCAGGACCTTGCCGTCCTTGAGGCAATCCTTAGTGACCCGCACTTCACCAATGCCCGTATCAGGCAGGCCATCAGGGCCAGAATTGCCAGCGCCCGTATTGTCTTGGCCGACGATATGCCGCTTAACATTGCAACCATTGGGGCCCGCATCCGCTTTCAGGTGGATAATCTGGCCCCGGACGAACGCATATTGGTCAAGGGTGCCGGCATTTATCCCACCGGCACCGCCCAATGCATCACCACACCCCGCGGCATCGCTCTTTTGGGGCTGGCCGAAGGCACAAGCATCAACGTCGCTGATGACGCGGGATCAGAGGTGCTCCATATTATCAGCGTTCTCTATCAACCCGAAGCAGCCAGACGGACCGCCGACATCACCCATTTCGACATAAATCGCCTGCCCGGCACCTCATGGCCGCAAACTGCAACACTGCCCACCCGTCCGGCCGGCGCCCCGTTCTGGGATGATGATGATCCCGGCCCAACCGCCGCTTGAGCCCCGCCAATATCGAAGAACAACCCCGCCCGACCGCCTAATGGCACCATAGAAATGAGCAGGAGACAGAATTGAAAATCGTGATTATCGGCGCAGGGGTCATCGGCGTCACCTCGGCCTATTTCCTTGCCAAGGCTGGATGCGAAGTCACCGTGCTCGAGCGTCATCCCGGCCCGGCGCAGGAGACCAGCTTTGCCAATGCCGGGCAGATTTCGCCCGGATATTCCGCCCCCTGGGCCGCCCCCGGCATTCCGCTCAAGGCCGTCAAATGGCTGTTGTCGGCGCATTCCCCGCTGGTGGTGCGCCCACGAATGGACCCCGCCCAATGGCTATGGGTGCTCAAAATGCTCGGCAATTGCACCGAGACGGCCTATCAGCGCAACAAGGGGCGCATGGTGCGTGTTGCCGAATATAGCCGCGACGTCCTCGAAAATCTGCGCCATGAAACCGGCATCGAATACCGCCAACGCACCCAGGGCACGTTGCAGGTGTTCCGCTATGCCAAGCAGATGGACGGCATGCACAAGGACATCGACGTCCTCAAGCAATACGGGGTTG
>Ga0209344_10001629_pt1 | contig 28422 bp, 21 predicted proteins | sample Cruoilmetagenom6_FD_187293 | JGI IMG/M metagenome (GOLD analysis project Ga0209344, IMG submission 187293) | Oil polluted marine microbial communities from Coal Oil Point, Santa Barbara, California, USA - Santa Barbara Oil Seep Sample 6 (SPAdes)... | ecosystem: Environmental > Aquatic > Marine... | reverse complement strand
AGCGCTTTTAGAGATCTTAAAACGGCAGCGCGATGCTTATGGCTTGAGTGTTTATGCAGAAAAGACAAGTTATTTTGCGCCGGCTAAAGGGAGTGAGCGTCATCGACGTATGTTGTTAGATCAGCTAGAGACCGTTTTACACGATACCAAACAAACCAGAACACGTACCTATGCCGCGTTGCATGAAATAGCTGATAAAATTCATCGACGCTCCTTAATTTTCCTTTTTACTGACATGTTTCAGGCCAATGCTGATCAGGATAAACTTTTTGAAGCCCTTCGGCATTTAAAATATAATAAGCACGAAGTTGTACTGTTTCATACCTATGACGCGAAGTTAGAGCTGAATTTTGACTTTGATAATGCCCCAAAGCGATTTGTAGATGTTGAAACAGGTGATTATATTAATCTCTATGCAGATTCAATTAAAGAAAATTATGAAGCGGCTGTTTTAGATTACTTTAATCGACTAAAAATGAAGTGTATGCAATATAAAATTGAGTATGTTCCGGTCGATATTAACCAAGGTTTTGAGCAGATTTTAACAACCTATTTAATCAGTAGGAAAAGATTTTTGTAAGAAACTTAAAAAAAGACTTTGCCATTATAAAAAACGAGTTTATATTTGCAACCGCTAAAAGCAACGGTTTGGTAGTTCAGCTGGTTATTCCGAGTACTCGGGACTGCCTGTCACCAAACTTTGCAAAGCCAACGGTTTGGTAGTTCAGCTGGTTAGAATACCTGCCTGTCACGCAGGGGGTCGCGGGTTCGAGTCCCGTCCAGACCGCAATTAAAATGTTGTGTTGTTTTGGTAGTTTTTACATAAACTACCCTAACTCAATGAGTTAGTCAATGAAAAGCTTCCTTAACGGGATGCTTTTTTGTTTTGGGGTGGTTTGTGAATTTTGGAATTACAACAAGCATTAGATATTTCAAACTCCCCTTTCTTCGCTCAAATAAATTCCGTTTGAAAAATATTACTTTAGTTATGAGCGAATTCATTCCCCTCTTTATCCAAAGAGGGGAGCCGATTTCTAACCTTATTTTTTTTAAAATTTTTGATTTTTGGAATTTGAGTATTATTTTATTTTTGGGATTTGATTTTTGGAAATTCAGTCTAGTTATAACTAAACAAATCCTTAAACTTATAAAACACTCGTTGTGCAACACTTAAATCTTCGGTAATGATTTCGGCGGTTCCTAATAATTCTTGATTGAATTCAAAGCTTTTGTTATACGAAGTCTTGGTGCCTTCAGGGATGGTGATATAAACTACATAATTGCCATTGTCATCAGGAGAGACCGAATAGTTTTCTACTGTTCCGATCAACATTCCAAACTGTTGGTAAGGATAATTGTCAAGTTTAATCAACACTTTTTGTCCGCGTTTTACCTTGCCTGCATTTTGCGCCGGGATCACAGATTTAGAGACGAGTTTAGTGGTGTTTAATGGTAAAATTGAGAAAATCACCTTGCCTGAACTTACAAATTGATTGGCGCCCCAAATATCTTGAAAACTAATGACCCCATCAATAGACGATTTTAAGACGTATTTATATTCCCAATCGCGTAAGGCATCCTGTAACCTCAATAACGCTTGATTTAAATTTGCACGATATTTTGTCTGATCTTCCTGACTGCTGATGCGAGTACTTTTTAAGGTGCTATTCGCCGAGCTGATCGCTTCGCGCATAGATGAAATAGAAATCGACATGCTATTAATGCTTTTTTGCATCTGTAAAAAATCTAGACCTTTCTGTTCAAATTCTTGGGCCGAAATGATGCCTTTCTCAAAAAGGGCTTGCTGCCGATCATAGTCAGTTTTCTTAAGTTCAAACTCCTGTTCTAATAGCGCTTTTTGATTGATTTGATCAGCTAGGCGATTGCGGATTTCCATCAAGGAATTCTGATTACCTCGAAGTTGGTTTGAATACGGATCTAAGGTTTTTAAAAGCTGATAATCGGTATAACTTTTTTCAAAATTAATCATGGGTAGACTCAATTCCCCCAAGACCAATTGATTGGTCATGGATATTGGAAATTTAAAACCTTCGCGCTTGGTATCTAGGGTGTCAAGTAACCCTTTCAGACGATAAACATCTTCAAAATTTGCCGTATTTCTAATAATAGCCAAAACGTCGTCAGCGCTTACGCTATCTCTATTTTCAACAAAAACCCCTTCGAGTTGCCCCGCGTATCGCGTCACTACTTTCTCTGTGGGCTGAGCAGTGGTCACTAAGGTTTTGGCGCTGATAAAATCAGGATATCTGATGATAAAAGCTAGTATAATGAGAATCAGGGTAAAGAAAAAGATTAAGGTAATGCCCCAACGGATGATCCATGCGGGGGGATTTGACAAAATCTCCTGCACTTCTTCAGAACGTAATTCTAAATCCGTTATGTCTTCTTCCTTAGGCATCGTTATCTGATAGTTTTTCGAGTTCTAATTGATTTTTTACTAAACTGTAATAGGCTCCTTGGAGCTTTAATAAACTTTGGTGCGTACCTGTTTCTTTTACTTTTCCTTCATCAATTACGATAATCTGATCGGCGTTTTTTACCGTACTTAAGCGATGGGCTATTACAATCACGGTTTTATCTTTAGAAAACTGCTGTAAATTTTGCATGATGATGCGTTCATTTTTGGCATCTAAGGCTGAGGTCGCTTCATCTAAAAATAATAAATCTGGGTCTTTATAAATCGCTCTAGCGATAAATAAGCGTTGTTTTTGTCCGGTACTCACGCCAACCCCTTCATTTCCTATTTTGGTATTGAAACCCAAGGGCAAACTCTGTATAAAGTCGTAGATGTTGGCCATTTTAACGGCTTTTAAAAGACGTTCTTGGTCAACGGTGTCTTCGCCTACGGCGATGTTAAAGGCAATGGTGTCATTAAAGATATAGCCCTCTTGCATCACCACACCACAATTGGCGCGCCAGGCCTTATGTGAGAGGGCACTCAAATAATGATCGCCATAACTGATGTGTCCTTCATTGGGGTCATAGAATTTGAGCAATAATTTCATCAAGGTGGTTTTGCCGCTTCCACTGGCGCCTACAATGGCGGTTACTTTTTGGGCAGGGATTTTTACAGACAAGTTGTTGATTACATTTTCATCACTCCCTAAATAGCGAAAAGAAATGTTTTGCACTGAAAATGCTTGATTGGGTTTGATGTTGGTGATGCGTTGTTTGTCTTTGCCTTCTTCATCTTCTTTATTATGAATTTCTCCGAGTCGCTCTAAACTAATCTTGGCGTCTTGGGTGGCCTGAATAAAACCAACCAGTTGGGTAATGGGGCCGTTCAATTGTCCGATGATGTATTGTATAGAGAGCATCATCCCTAAAGTGATAGAACCCTCAATCACGAGAATAGCTGAGGTAAAGGTGATAAAAATGTTTTTAACTTCATTGATAAAGCTAGACCCAACGCCTTGCATTTGTTCAAGGCTTAGGGTTTTCATAGAGACTTTGAATAAGCGGGCTTGTACAAATTCCCATTTCCAGCGTTTTTGTTTTTCGGCATTGTTCATTTTTATTTCCTGCATGCCGTTGACCAGTTCTATGACGGTACTTTGCTCTTGACTTAATTGAGAAAAGCGTTTATGATCCAATTCTTTTCTGCGTTTTAAAAAGAAGAGAATCCAAATGATGTACAGGATACTTCCAGCTGCAAAAATGAAAAATATGGTCAAGTTATAATAAATCAAGACCGCCCCAAAGACTACTAAATTCATCATAGAAAATAGGGTGCTGAGGGTTGAGCCAGTCAATAATTTTTCTATCCGGTTATGGTCATTGATGCGTTGCATGATATCGCCCGTCATTCTGGTATCAAAATAGGCGATGGGCAAGTTCATGAGTTTGATAAAAAAGTCAGAGACCAACGAAATGTTGATTCTGGTACTGAGGTGCAGTAGAATCCAACTCCTAAAAATCTCAACGCTCGTCCGCCCTACAAACAGCATGAGTTGCGCAATCAGCACTACCCAAATAAAATTGACATCCTGATTTTGGATCCCGACATCAACAATGCTTTGGGTTAAAAACGGAAAAATAAGTTGTAGGACACTCCCCACTAAGAGCCCAATAACCAATTGTAATAAGAGTCCTTTATATTTAAACAAATACTGAAACAAAAACCGAAAGGAGGTTTTATCAGTGGCTTCCCAGTTGAGTTGTTTAAGTTTTGGCGTGACTTCAAGTAGAAGGGCTACACCTTCTTGGGTGTTATCGGTCGCATTATTCCCTATCCAACTTGCAATAAACTCCTTTTTGGTATAGGTAATTAAGCCATACCCAGGATCAGACACATATACCACATCCTTCTTTATTTTAAACACCACTACAAAGTGGTTTTTATTAAAATGGACTATGAGTGGCAGGGGTGCTTCTACTAATTTTTTAAAATCAATTTTAACCCCAATACTCTTAAAGCCTATAGCCTCAGCCGCATCACTGAGTTTTAAAAGGTTACTCCCAATCCGTGTGGTCTCTGACAAATCCCGAATCTCTTGTAGACTAATCAGCTTCCCATAATGCTTCGCGACTATGCGCAAACAGGTAGGGCCACAGTCTTTGGCATCGGGTTGTTTGTAGTGTGGGAATTTGGGCATTGGTTTAAAAGAGAATAAGATACGGATTTTTAGCGATATTTTTTGGCAGTGTGAGTTGAATTAAAATTTAAAAAATATTCAACCAATTTCACTTTTTTTGAAGAATCTCATTAATTACCGCTTTAAATCGAATGCTATCAGTAGGTCTTGGTCCATCTTCTACAACGATTTCATTTAATTTATTAAAAAAAACATATCTGGGAATTGTCTTCACCTTTAAGTAGGCATGCAACGCAGTTGTGTTGAAATTGGGTATTAGGTATTGATTTTTCAGCATCCCCGATTTCCTCAATTTTTTGGAAGTAGCGCGCCAAGCTTTTTCGTCTTTATCGATAGAAAAATAAATTAGATCTATGTTTTTATTGTTTTCCAAATTTGAACGAATTTCTTGACTTTTTTCTACTTCATCGAGGCAAGGAATACACCAACTTGCCCAAAAGTCGATAATTTTTAATTTCCCTTTTGATTTGTCAAAAACCTCGACTAGACTAAGGGTATCTCCCTTTATGTTTATTAATTTAGTTTGAAGCAACTCTTCGCTTAATTGACCTTTAAAATTGCTTAAGCTAATTTTGAGCTCATCAATTTTTTCTTTGAATGAATCATCTTTTACAAACTCTGAATAATATGCGTCTATGGTTTCGTTTAATAATTTATTATTCTCTTTGCCAAGACCAAAACTGTTTTTATGGTAATCCAATAACAATCTTGCAATTGCATAAGTTTCTATTTCCTTACCAAAATTGTCTTGAATAAATTTTTTCTCTTCCAGAAATTTTAACCTTGAATAATTAGCATAACCTGAATCTAAAAAATATTGTCGAATAAAAAGAATCAAGGTTACCCGGAAAATATGATTATTTAGTAATTCGGGTTTTTTAAAATCTTCAATTGAAACATGATCGAAATATTCACCATAATCAAAAATTCCATCCTTTTCCACATTGGTCTTTCCGACCTCTTCAGCTAAGAAATTGCTAAAATTATTTGCGTAAAACGTTTCGTTTTCTCCTGTAGGATCTTTAATTTCTTTGCTATTTGGGCCAATCAAATTATACAAATATTCATGCTGAATTTGAGCACCCATCATGATTTTGAATTCGTCAGTAACAGGGTTATTTTCGACGTATGCACTAAAAAACTTTTTTCGTTTCAAGTAATTTGCTTTAATTCTTTTCTTATAATCTTGAAGGTTATATTTATAAGGAATATGCCAATAGGCAGTATTAATTGAATCTATTAGTGGATAAAAATTGTAATGAGCAGCATTTACTCCGGTAGCATTGAAATTTTTATCCGTTATGTTAAGTAGTATTTTATCTCCGGGACTTATTAGAAAACGAGTGATGTATTGGGTATTCCCACTAGATGTATTAAAATAGACTATTTGTGGTCTGGCCAATGGCATATCTATAACAGTTGTATCCTTTAAATAGGTGATTGAATAGCGTTTGCTAGCACTGTTAGATAAAAGATGGATATTTTTTAAATGAATGCGACTTAGGAACAACGTATCATCTGAGATGACTTTTATTCTTACATTTTGAATTTTTGGACTGTTACTTATTTCGCTAAGTTTACCTTGATTTTGTTGGTCTTTTTTACTATCCATTTTACAGGAAAAAAAAAAGACACTTAACAAAATAATGAAACAAATGGTTATATTTTTTTTTAAAATCATTTTTAAAGAGTGGAAGTTGAAATTTATTACGATTATTTGAAATTGATCAATATTCTATTTGTTTAAATCAAACTAGCATAGCATTATTTAAAACCCAATGCTAGTTTTAAATTTAGACATTCGCTAGTAAAGACACACTCCTGTGTAATTCCCAGCATCGAAGGCTTCACACAGTCTAGTACAATTATAATAATTACACACATAAGGCCAATAAACCTCTTGATTGTCTCCATCACTGCAACCACACCATGCAACTGGATCAATTTGGTCTCCTCCAAAAACACTTTTCAATTCATTTTTCTGAAGCACTTCTCCCGCTCCTAATTTAAATTTTTTCATAATTTAAGAATTTATATTTAATAATTAATTGCCTTGATCAATTAAAGACCGTCAAGGGCTTTCGGTCTAGCTTCGCGAAAGCTTTATTTTTATGTTTTTAAGTCAGCACTTCTTTTAAGTCCTCTACACTATATTCTTTTGGTAACATATATCCATTAATAAAAATGGTGGGTGTATGGGAAATCTGTTCTGACTCACACCAGTTTGCCATTGCCTTTAGTTTAGCATCTTGTTTATTTAATTCACCATTCATAGGGTATTTCACAGAGAAAACATCATAATCTTTGTGTTCAGCCAAATACCAATCGTCAAGAGCACCTTGCGTTGCCTCGCCTTTGCTTTTCTCGTCAATAGCTAATAAATGTTTTACAGGAGGTGCTTTTCTATCATCTTCACTCGTTGTTGCTGTAAACATCATTTGTAAATTAATAGTGCCTTTATGCACCAAATCTTCCAAGGGAATATGAGCTTTTGCACATGGGCCGCAATAAGGATTACACACTTTTACAATATTGTATTTGGCATTTGGATTGGTTAAAGAAATCCCTAATCCTACTGGATTTGTTTTCATTTTCTCAGATTTAATTAATAGCCCTTCTAATACTGCAGGATTATTCTTTATTTTTTTAAGTCCGCGTTTAAATAAAAACACTTCTTTTTGTTGTTCGAAAAGTGGCTTGAGTGTTTTCCACGAAAGAATTGGTAGAATAAATAGCCCTAACAAAACAGGTAAACTGCTAAAATCAAGAGCCTTTAATGAGACTCCATGCGTGAAAGCCAAAGTGACCTCTCCTAAGAGTACTGCTTGAATCACCAAACAAAATTTACACCATTGTTTTATGATGACAGCTTGATAATAGGCTGAAATTGCAATGATGGGCAAAGTAAGTAAACTTAAAACGCCAAGGGTAGAAATTCCATTTGGACTAAAACTTGTGATACTGAAATAACTTAGGGTTGCAAAGAAATAAGCGAAACCTAAATTTCCTAAGCTGATTTGATTATTAAAGAGTTTAGCATGTTTGGAGGTTAACACTGAATTACAATCTACTTTTTTACCACCCGAGCAAAAAGCTTGAACTGTTGGGTTATATTGATCTACCTCAAACCAAAGTAAAAAGACGCCGGCAGTTAGTCCAATACCTTTTAATATAAAGAGTAGTGAAGCTATTATGACAAAGGTGGTAGATTGAGTATTAGTTAACGAGCTTAAATTAAGCACAACCCATGCTCCTAAGCCAATAGCCGCCAACCCAATTAAACCCTTCATTAATTTGCGCTCTCCTTTTTTCTTTTCGATGCCTTCTTCTTTACTTTCGGCATTGGTTTCTGCCATAAGCGCTACCCCTGTCCATAGTTCAAGGAATTTATCCTTGGATAGTTCTTGCTGCTTATTATTCTCATCAAAAAAGCGAACCGTTTGTTGCTCTATTTCTTGTAAAACATAAAAGAATGGTCTTCCATGGGTTAGTACTTGAACCACGCAAGGTGTAGGTAATTCATCAAACTTATCTGACCCAATTTTCACTGCCATTTGTTCAATATGATAGGCCTCTAAAGTGTCAGCAATAGCCAATAAACTAGGGTGATCTGGATGTGAAAGAATGTGATCTTTTAGATAAGTATTCGTATGCTCAACCTGCAACAGTTTCAGCATTTGTTTGGTGGTGTTAAGACAGTTATCCATTTAAATAGAATTTATTGTGATCACCCTGTGTCAATTTGATGGTTTAAAGTTTAGCAATCTAAATGTTAAAGTCAATACCAAAATACTTCTAAATTAGAAGGATTTTGGTATTAGATAGTTCGTTGTATTTTTTAGTATGTGGAGTTTATAGTGTAAATTGTTGGCTGGTTTTACAAGGCCTTTTTTTAGAATCTCACCAAAATGATCTTGTTTAAACCTCGCTAAACACGATAAAGTAGGATGAAGGACAAAACAGATGTTATTCGGAAAAGAATTTATGTTGCTCGTAAGAAATTGGAATATTCGCAAGAATTTGTTGCGAATGAATTAGAGATTTCTCAACGACAATATAGTATGATTGAAAACGGTCAAGTGTTATTGGTAATGGATACTTTGGTTAAGATTGCAGTTGCTCTTGAACTAGACATTAAAGAATTATTGGCAGGACTTTAAGTAATTTGTAAAAACTACAAGCCTACACTATGGGGAAAAATCCCCTGAAAAAAAGGGGAAAAATCCCCCTTGACAAGCATACTTTTTTTGTATAATTTTAATTCATTAATTCATTAATTCACAAATGAAAAATGGAAAAAAGAATTATTGAAAAAATTCGTAAGAAAAGAGCAGCACTGAACATCAGTCAAAAAGAACTGGCCTATCGTCTTGATCTTAGCCCAAGAACCTATTGTAGAATTGAAAACGGACAGACTAAATTAAAGGTTGTCGTTTTCTTTGCGATTACTGCGGAGTTAGGGGTTGATTTGGGAGAGTTTCTGGGTGGTATGTAAAATCAACTTAACCCCAGCTTTTAGAGCCTATTGACTCCGCCGCATCACTCAACTTCAATAAATTACTCCCAATCCGCGTAGTCTCTGACAACTCACGAATTTCCTGAAGACTAATCAGCTTCCCATAATGCTTCGCGATAATGCGTAAACAGGTAGGGCCACAGTCTTTGGCATCGGGTTGTTTAGCTTCGCTGATTATTTTCTCAAGCACGTTTTTGTCAGCACTTTTTAGCTAGCGTAAAAAAGTGAACAAAAATCTACTTGTTTCAATAGTTGTAGTGTGGGAATTTGGGCAACTATTCTTCTAAGTATTTAGTCAATAATTTCTTGATTTCATCTGACCCTGGACCCGGTGCGTTTTGATGAACGAGCTTACCTTCTTTGTTAAAAATAATGTAACGGGGAATCGTGTTTAATTTTAGTGTTTGATAAAAGTCAGCCATAGGATAATTTAGGGCGAGCAAGTTGTTGCTTTGATCATTGAGGTTTTCATCTGCAGCAGCCTTTTTCCAGGCTTCGGTATCACTGTCAGTAGAAATGTAAACAAATTCAATGGGCTTGTTTTTATAACTTTCTTTTAATTTTTTGGAAGCTGGCATTGCAGCTCTACATGGAGCGCACCAGCTAGCCCAAAAATCGACGTAAACTACTTTGCCTTTGTGTTTCTCTAATAATGCTATAAGTTGTAAGGTTTCATTTTTTTCATTTAATAGTAATATCTTATCATTGGCAACTTCAGAGTCTAAGTCTAAGAGGTATTTTAGCCTTAAATTTGACAGTAACAGGCTGTCTTTTATGATAGTCTTTAATTTTTCAAAATATATTTGAGCATCAGGCTTTGAAAAATGTTTGGCTATATTCGAGAATTCGTCAAGTAATACAATTTTCTTTAATTGCTCATTGAATACAAGAGATTTCTGTATAGAATCAAAGCGTATTCTATGGTCCACAATACTTCTATTTTCACCTCTTAGTATATTAACTTTAAATTTATTCTGGGTAAATTTTTTTAAAAAGTCTTGATAAAATTTATAATTAAAAAATTTAGGTTGATTAATAATTTCAGATAAATTAAGAATGTTCAAAGAATCTTGTAGTTTTAAATCAAAATAAGCATTGTATTTTATAAATTCTAATTTTTTTATTTGTAAGTTGTACATTGCGTTGGTGATTTCGCCACTCCTTTTTAATGAATCTAAAAGGATGAATTCTTTCGATTCTATATAATTTAATTGATGCAGAAAGTCTTTTTTGATTAAAGTCATATTTCGCTTTCGATCGTCTGAAAATTTATAATAATCCCATAGTGTTGTAGCTGGTGGGCTTAGATTAAGATACTTCCATTTTATGGTTTCGTAAGAATTACTTTGGTTAAGCTTTTCGTTCGAGCCTGTATATTGAGGATAAACATCTTCTAAAGTTACCGTAACAGTATCACCTCTTTGAATCTCGAAATAGGCTTCTTCTTTTTGAAAAAGATGTTGAACAATAAACGAATCATCATTACTTGATATTATAAACTTTTTTTGAGCCGCATTTACTGAAAGCAATTGTTTCTTTTTCGAGTCAATAATAGAAATGACATCAAACATTAAAGCGCCCCCTCCATTTTTAAGGAATACTGTATCGTTTGGTATAAATGAATAGTTAATAATGGTCGGATTTTCATTCTTTTCAATAGCGGCCAATTCCGATTTAACTTCATTTTTACAAGCGGAAAAACTAGTCAAAATAATCAACCAGTAATGAGGTTTTCTAATTTTCATATAAACTATAATTTAAAGGCTTGATATTAATCAAGCCTTTTTTTAATATTAAACTGCCCACCATTTTTCACTACAGCTAGCACAGCACCACCCACATTGTGAAGGTGAAAATACTGCTAAACACTGTTGATAATCATTTTCAGCGGCAGCTTGGGATTGGCAACAGGTCACTTGACCGTCAACATAAGATTGACAACCATTTCCTGGATCATCACCACCAATTATCTTTTTTAAATTGTTTCTTCCAAGCAGTTCTCCTGCTCCTATCTTAAATTTTTTCATAATATAAGAATTTAATTTAATAATATGCTTGAACCATTAGAGACTGTCAAGTTCAGTCTAGCTTCGCGAAAGCTCGACGAAAGTTCAGCAATTTATAAATGTAAGTCAATACCAAAATACTTCTAAATTAGAAGGATTTTGGTAGTAAAATGAATTGCAGGCAAGTTGTTTTACAGTTTACAATCAAATTGCTTTGAAAATCTCTTATCTCTAATACTTTTAAACCCAATGGCCTCAACGGCATTATTCAGCTTTAACAAATCACTCCCAATCCGTGTGGTCTCCGACATATCCCGAATCTCTTGTAGACTCATTAACTTCCCAGAATGCTTGGCAACGATGCGCAAGCAAGTGGGGCCGTAGTCTTTGGCGTCGGGTTGTTTAGCTGCGCTGATAATTTTTGCCTACGCACCGTCTGGCCCATCACTAAAAAAGGTCTGCTAGACCTTTTTTTTAGTGATGTCCTGCTAACACTTTTGTTATGGCAAAAGATGAGCAAATATCTACTTATGTCAATAATTGTAGTTCACGCTAAAACGCGTGAGAGGGTGGGAATTTGGGCATTTGGTTAAAAGAGAATAAGGTACGGTTTTTTGGTGATTAATCGTGGCAGGGAAAGTTAGATTTGGTAATTTTATTAAACAGTTCCTCAATAAAGAAAACATCATCCTTTTTTATTAAAACTGAACTACACGGCAAACATTACTTTTTTAATCCAAAAGCTTACTACTCATTAAAACGGGGTTGTCATTTGAACTTATTATTTTTTCTTTATCAGGGGCAGCTTCTAAATAAGCAGTCAAATCACTGGGATTGATAAATTGATACATGGTTTCATTATCATCAATATAGGATGGCCAAAAATTAATGTCGGTTTGAAAGTTACTTGATAAGGCATTTTCGCCCATATCTAAAAGTTGCGGCGGTTTTGCATTTTTAAGGTATAAAAAGTATCTTAACTTTCTATTGCGAAATGTTTGAAGGAAGATAAGATTTTTAGATTCTCTTAGGCCATCCGTTTCAAATTGATCAAATTGTGAGCTATGTTTTCTGATTAATTCTATATCGGCGTAATATTCATTGGGCATTCTTTTTGATCCAAAATCGATGATAAAATGGGGTTCTTTGTTATTAGTTTTTCCAATTTTAAATACAGTGTCGTTTAATATTTCTTTATAAAACGTAGTGTGATTATACTGATACCAAATCGGATCAAATTCGAAAGGTAATTTATTTAATAAATTACTTTCTAAATCGACTATGGTCTGGATTAGATTAAAATCGGGATCAAGAATAAAAACGTTTTCACTTTCCGCTGAATATTTAGCATTTTGGTATAGTCCATAATTTCCATTCGAAAGTTTTGACAAACGATTTGCAGCAGAAAAATCCATTTGATGGGAAGTATTAAATTTTCCTTCAATAGAAAAATTTATAATTTTTCGATTTCTTGAATCTAATAAAAGTATATTTTCTTCGGTATCATCAAGGATGAAATCATCAATTTGAACATATTCTGAAGGACCATTTCCTTTGTTAAAGATGATAGAAAATAAATCACCATTTTTTTTAAACACAAATAATTTTTGCTGTATATCCACTACAATGATATAATTCTTGGAGATTTTATAATTCACAACTACCCCAACTGGATTTTTTTCATCGTATTGTAAAAAAGTAAAATCTAGTTTTCCTGAAATTTCTTGCGTATTTATTTTCTTTGTTGTGGCTTGATCGAAATTAATTGTAAGTAACGCATCAGGATTTGGATCCTCCCTTAAATTACAACTAAATGAAAGCAATCCGGAAAAGAGTAATAAAAGGTATTTCATAAATTGAATTTTAAGGCATTAAAAGCGTATGGTGAATTTAATTAATATTAAGTTGAAGGATGTGAATTTTTTTCTGAAAATAATTTAATAGGTAGTTGAAAAATTCAACCACCTATAGAATTTATTCTACGAATTACGGCATGCAGCGCTTACCACATGGACATTGTACGCAATCTCCTGAATATGTAGCACATACAGTTGATGCACATTCAGAATTTTTGGTGCATGTTTCACAAGGTCCCTTAAGTTGATTTCCGCCAAATATGACTTTTAACGAATTTCTTCCGAGCAGCTCTTCTGCTCCTAATTTAAATTTTTTCATAATTAATGGATTTTAACCTGTTTTGACAGGCAAGATTAATAATTAACTGCCTTGATCCATTAAAGACCGTCAAGAACCTACGGTCTAGTTTCGCGAAAGCTCGACGAAAGTTCAGCAATTTATAAATGTAAGTCAATACCAAAATACTTCTAAATTAGAAGGATTTTGGTAGTAAAATGAATTGCAGGCAAGTTGTTTTACAGTTTACAATCTAATTGCTTTGAAATAAGTAGATTTTTTATATAGCTTTTAAAGCCAATGGCTTCAGTGGCATCCCTTAATTTCAATAAATTACTCCCAATTTGTTTTTTCTCTGACAAATCTCTTATTTCCTGAAGTCTATTCCGTCTCGGCCAAACTCTCCTCAATTAATTCCCTTAACCTTTCCTTTTCAGGGGAAGGGGCGTTTGAATCGATAATTTCTCCATCTTTACCATATAAGATATATCGCGGCATATACATGATATGATGTTTTTTCATATAATTCGAAGAATAGTAATCTTGAATGATATAATTGTAGGCTTCATCCTGCTTTAATTTTAATCCTTCGCTCGAGATCCACTCGTCATAATCTTTTTCAGTTGAAATAGAAATAAAAACAAATGGATCGTTTTTATAATCGGAGATGATTTCTTTAAAGACAGGTATTGCATCCAAACATGGCTTGCACCAACTGGCCCAAAAATTTAATAAAATCACCTTCCCTTGATTGGCGGCCAATAAGGAGTCAATACTGGTTTTAGCGTGAGAAGCATCAACCAATTCTAAATTATTTGGGGCGAATTGATCAAAATTGAGGGTCTCATTTAAGATGGATTGATATTGCTCCGTACCTGGGAGTTGTTTAAATTTTGTATAATATTCATCTATGATTTCAGGTTGTAAGTCAGCAATGATCCTGCGCATATAGCGATACTTGAGGTGCGTTTTAATTTTTTCAGAAAATAAATCACTTTTATCTATAGAATCATAAACAGCTGCCCAATCTCGATAAAAGCCTCCATAATTTTTATAGGCAAATGATGATTGCGGTAATTGTTCTTCTATATATTTTGGGAGATAATGAAAGAAAACAAACTCGTGATAGAATTGATAGCTCAACAAGCTATCTCCCGCAAGGGTTAATTTCCGAAGATCTAAAATTTCCTCATTTGCACTGTTGGAAAAACTAAAACTTAATTGTTTAAAATTATCTGATTGTTCACTTGAGGTTATATAAGTGGTAAGTTTCTTTTGTTTGGCACGTAAACTCCAGTAGGTATATTTTAGTTTGTCATTGTTATAATCATATATATCTGGGGATAATAAATTGTTTGCATATAAGGAATCGAGGTGTTTTTTTTGATTGATTAAATAGTTTTCTAGCACAAGTGCTTGCTTAGGGTGATACACCTCGTTCACATATTGTCGCCATGGTATTCCGTAGTCAGTCTTGAAGTCTGGTAAATTTCTAAAAAATAATTCAAAGGCTGAAATGGAGTCCTTTCGAGAGGTCCCGAGCACGTTATAATTATAATCAAAAGGTTTAAAGGTTCTGTTGAGTATTTCAATATGAACAAATCCGTTATCATAAGTAACTTTAGCCGTATCTCCTGCAGAAAATAAATACGCCACTCCGTCTCGGTCATATTCGTTAAATTGAATTTCTAATCGCGACTTATTTACCGAAATGGGAATAGTATCGTTATTTGGAACCCGGAGTGGATCGAGGTGTTGCGTTATTCCATTATCGTCTAAATATTGTCCAATGGTTTCAAAATAGTATGACTTCTTTTCTGAGAATCGGATTAAGCCATAGGGATCTGGTTTTCTATAGGTCGGCGCGTTTTCAAATATTAAGGTAATGTTATCAAACCCGCTAGGTTTAATTGCATTGGTGTGGTCTTTAGTTTCGTTTCGACATGCACTAAATAAAATGAAAACAAACGCTATGACATAGTATTGATTAAGTTTCATTTTTTTATAATTTAGTTCCTCAGCACGGGTGTATGTTTAGCGAGGTATTTTATCAATTAACTTTTTAAATGCAACAGCCTCTGAGGGTTTTGGGGCATTTACGGAAACAATATTACCCTTAGGATCAATCAATATATACGTTGGAATTGACCGTATATAATAGTCTTTTTGAAATTGAGAATTGGTATACGCGATCAAACTAGTTGCCCTTATGTTTCTAGCCGTTGAATAACTTTTCCATTTTTCATAATCGTCCTTAGTATCTAGGGAAACGGTAATAAATTCAATATTTTTATACTCATTGATGCGCTCCTTTAAGGCTGGAAGTTCTTGAAGTGCCTCGCTGTTCGATGTGGCCCAAACATCGATATAAACAAGCCTCCCTTTAAAGTCATCGAGACTTATCGTCTGACCCGTATAGTCTTCTAGGGTGAAATTGGGCGCTTTAATGCCTCTTTTTAATCCAACGATCCGTGTGTAATCTTCTTTTAAGGCCTTGAGATAGGCCTCGTTTTGCATAGACTGAAGGCTAAGCGAATATATTTCGTCTAAGTTTGGGTTATTACCATCCAGTCCTTCCTTCAGTTTGCTATGAAATAATTCATCCTTGGCATAACCGTTTGGAAAGGCCAAATCAACTTCATTTAAAAAGGCCAGCGTTTTATCATTGCCATATTCCTTTTTTTTATCATTGGCAATTTTCGCAAAATAATATTTAACTAAATAGGGGTAATTGCCGGTTTCTGAGTTGGCATAAAGTGTAGTGTCACTATAATTAATTGAGGGGAGTGAAGCATAATAATTAGGACCAATATCCAAGCTTTTTCTACCTTTTAAATTTGCGTGAACTGAAGAATAAGAAAGTTGATCTATGGCGGTTTGGTAGGTGATTTCTTTTATTTCTTTATCTTTAAAAATAGGGGAAGCCTTGCTTTTATCTACTAATTTTAGCATTGCGTCTCTGTGTGTAAATAAGGCGGCTAAGAATTTTTCTGATTTTAAGGAAGTGCTATTTGTTCTGTTATATCGATAGTTAAGTCTGTATTTGTCCATTAAATAAATATTCTCATTTTTTGAACCTTCAGAAAAGGTAATGGAATTTAAAAAATCGTCCGCCTTAAAAGAAATGCCCACTTTTTCACCTTTAGTTAAATATAATTGAATGGGTTTTTGTCTAAAAGAAAAGGTGTAATATCCTGATTTTGGTAAAATAAGGGTATCTATGATGGAGGTGAAACCATTATTGCTGGGCTGTAATTCTTTTGTGTAAGAAAAAGAATTATTTGAAATGCTAAAAGTTTCATCTATAGCGGACTTAATATCAACCTTTATAATCGTTAGATTTTCCTCTATTTTATCACAGGCGAATAAACTGCAAAAAAGACTTACAGAGAACAGGTATACTAGACGCAAAAATTTATTTTTCATGTTGATATTGAGCTGTTTAATTTTTAAAGGTACAGTTTTAAATTAAAAAACTAGTTGAATTGCAATTTTTTGGTTTAAATATTAAACTCAAAAAACGCTTATCTTTGATCGTATGAAGCTCAGATTCTATTTGTTTTTATGCTTAATTGGCGGGCTTGTGTCTTGCAACTCCCGTGTGTTTGCACCTGAAAAGACTCCTGAGGATTTAGCGCTAGGAAAATTTGTAGATGATGCAACCTACGAAGTTTATAACCAAGGAGCCCAGAGTTCGCTGTATCGATTGTGGATTCCGGATGGTGTACAACCTAGAGCAGTGCTTGCCTTGTCACGAGGAGGTGGGGCTAGTGGCTTAGAAATGGTTGAATTACCCGAGTGGAGAGACTATGCCAGAAAAGAAGGGTTGGCCTTGTTGGGTACCTACACACGAACGTCAACAGAAGCCGGTGCCCATAATTTGTTAGTGGCTTTGCACGAAATGGCAGAAGAGTATAATATACCTGAACTTAACAGTGCGCCTATTTTATTGCGAGGGTTTTCCTCAGGAGGGCGATTTAGTCATGATTTTGCTCACTTTCAACCAGAACGAACCTTGGCTTTTGCCAATCTAATGGGAACGGTTAATGAAGTAGATATGATCATGCCTCCGGGACTTTTTATTATTGGTGCTAAGGATTTAGAAAGCAGAAATGTGGCGATAAAAAACGTATTTTTAAAGCAGCGAAGTTTGAACGCCATTGCCTGTCTTTCTATTGACCGGTTGGCTGCACATGGGGTAGAACAAAATGATGATTTAGTACGTTCTTTTTTTAGTGCTATTTTAAGCGAAAAATTATCGACTTCTCCGCCGAAGCAACTGCAAATTACAACCATGCCTTTAGGAAATAACGAGTTAAAAGAAGTATATGCCTATACTGATTATCCCTATGAAATTGAAACGGCTAGTGCGTTGATTAATGATGCGTTTAAAATTCTTTGGCAGGAGTTTGAGCAAAGGTGATTTTTTAAAATAGCAAATCACAAGCACCAAATTACAAACAAATCACAAATCCCAAAATTTCAAAAAAGAAACAATTATAAGTTTAGCCTTTGTGTTTGTATTTTGTATTTTGATTTATTGAGTATTGTTTGAATTTTATTTTTTTGTTATTTGGGTTTTACTATTTAACCGTATCCTTCTTAACAACAGTATCCTTTTTCTTTTTTCCAAGGAGACCTTTCAACAAGTCTTTAGCCACCTCTTTTTTCTTATCTTGATCTACGTTCTTTGTTGAATCAACTTTAGTAGTGTCGGCAGGGGATTTTTTACCGCCCAATAAATCGATGAGTTTATCTTCTACTTTATCTTTTAATTCTTCTTTTTGTTGATCTATCAATTGATTGCCTAAATCAGATACAGCGGCTTTGAGGTCGGTATTGACCACAGGGCTGGCAAATTTTCCGCCAATATTGGCCGTTATTGGAATGCGCATGTCTTGATCTCCACTTTGGTCTAATTTAGCCAGAAAGGCCGCACCTTCTTTTCCTAAATATTTTACAGGCACCTCAAATACAGCAGTATACCCCAAGGTATTGTCAAACCCATGGCCACCAGCGATGTCAATGTCAATATCTTTGTACTTTAAGGTAAAGGGGTTGACCTGTACCTTGCCATCTGCAAAAGTTAAGACTGTTTTAACCTCATCTAAGTCTAATTTATCCAAGTCAAGAAAATTTAAATTTTCTTTTAGTTTTGTGAGTATCGGACCGTTTTGGTTTATGGTGGCCGTGAGTAATTCTGCTGCCGCCGAACCATTGAGGGTTGTTAGGTTAGGGGTGAAATCTGAATTCAGGTTTCCGGCCAAATTGATGGTCGAATTAAGCTTGCCGTCAACGGCGGATGCAATAGGTGCCAAGGCTTTTAAGAGGTCTAATTGCTCAAACGAGGTATTGATGTTAAAACTTTTAATGTCTAAGGCCATCTTAAACGTAGGGGTCTCGTGCTGGGTTGAAACGGTTCCGTTAAGGCCCAAATCTCCACCAAAGATATTTGATCGCACCTCTTTTAACGTAGCCTGCTCATCCTTGACGATTAAGGTTCCAGCAACATTTTTTAGCGTGATATTATCATATAAAACGGTATTGGCTTTGGCTTTGATGGTACAATTGAGAAAGGACGGAATTTTAATTTCGGACCTTGTCGCTTTGGCCGTAGTTGCCGTGGCACTGTCTTTGGCGCTCATGGGTTTTGCAACCATAAAGTCGTTTACCGCAAAGACATCCGCGTCAAGTGAAAATGCTCCTTCAATATCTTCTTTATTAAATAGAAACCCGAGTAAATTATGAATCGATCCAGTGGCTTTAAAGTCAGTTTGACCCAATTTAGCAGCAAATTCTTGTAGGCTTACAGTCTTGTTGTTAAAGCGTAGACCGGCCCTGTCAATGAAGAGCTTGTCGGTCAGTTCCTCCGATTCAAACGCAAAATTTTGCAGGTCAAACTGGCCTTGAATAAACGTGTTTTCATACTTTTTTTGCTCAATAGACTGTAAATCGAATTTGGTTTGGGCGTCAATTTTTAAATTTCCGGCTAAATTTTTAAACGCTTCCGCGGGATGAATTTGCGAGAGATGTGCCAAATTTAATCCCCCATTTAAAGAAGCTTCAACCTTCATGTTCTCGGTAAGATCAGTCATTTTAGCTGTGGCATGAAAGACCTCTTGGTCCAGTTGAAACGAAAGGGTGTCAATGTCAACATAGGTGTCATTGGCAATCCCTGTCGTATTGACAATTTTAGTATTGAGGTTTATTTTCTCTAAGGTTTTCGGAAGATCAGGGTATTTAAACGAAGCATTATCGGCTTTAATAACAATGTCAAAGGTAGGAATATGCGTTTCGTCACTAATTCCCTTTACCATTCCTTTTACGCTGAAGTCTCCCGTAGTTTTTACATCGGCAATATTTTTAGCATACACTTCTGGAATGACCGCCAAGAAATTTTTAAAGTCAGACGATGGGGTGGTAAACGACAAATCGATGTCTTGATTGTTTTCGTTGACCTGTATGAATCCATCAAAGACTAACGGCAGTTGATTGATTAAGGCCTTGTTTTCTAAAAAGCTATATTTGTTTTGCGTCAAATCAATCCCAATCAAGGCATCTAATTGAAGTTTGTTTTTATTTAAATAGGCCACGCTATCCATGACCAAAGAGATGTCTGCCGTGGAGGTGGTTTGTAGGGTAGATGTTTCTGAAGAAAGGTCTCCTGATCCGCTGTGATTTAAATCGCTCAATAAAAAGCTCAATTTTTGACTGAGATCTTCATAGGCAATGCTGGTATTATTGATTGAATACCCTTCAAGTTTTAACTGTAATGGATCGGTTGTGGTGGCGTTATCAGTTGGGGCTGTTTTTTTGGCAATATCGTAATTGGCATTTCCATCACGATCAACTTTGATGTTGAGCGTGGCCTGATCGATGTCAAACTTAGTAATGGCAATGGCAGATGACGATTTAAATAGTTGCATTAAGGGTAATTGCAGGGTGATTGATTTTGCACGCACTAAGGTATCTCCTTCAAATTTTCCAGTATTTACCACGGTTGCTCCGGTAAACGAAACTTGGGCATTTGGAAAGCCACGCCAAATACTCAAAGACGCGTCTTCGTAGTTTACAATAGCATTGAGGTTGTTATTCGCGGTTTTTTTTACCAATTCCAAAATTTTCCCTTCAAAGGCAACGGGAATAATGAGCACAGCTAATACTAATATAGCCAGTACGATACCTGAAATTTTACCTATTTTTTTCATAAAAAACAATCAACTTAATTAGCATGCAAATTACAACCGCAATTTGCAAAAGATGAGTTCAATCTCATTTATTATTAACACATTTGAAGGGCTTATCGTATATAGATTAGCAGAAAATATACATTTTTAGCTACGAACTTAGCGTGCTGTGCGAAATTGTAAAAAGTGACTGTTTTATTTTATACTTTTAATTACTAAAGCTGTATGTATGAAATCAATCAAATATTTAAGTCTATTATGCTGTTTTTTGGCCTGTCAAGAAATGCCTAAAGAAGAGAAAACACATCCAAATATTTTGCTTATTGTGGTAGATGATCAGGGCTATGCTGATTTTACACCCTTTGATACACATGACACAACCATTGAAACTCCAGCTATTAAAAAATTAGGTAAGGCAGGAAAAGTATTTACCCAAGCTTATGTAACGGCTCCGGTGTGTAGTCCTTCTAGGGCCGGATTAATAACTGGAAAAAATCAGTTTCGATGGGATAAACCGGCAAGTTGGGGACCTGGATTGCCAGACAGTATTCAAACCATAGCAGAATATTTAAAAAAGGCAGGATATACTACGGCTAAGATTGGAAAAAATGATTTGGGACAAAAATTTCACCGCAACGATGTGCGTGAATATCCGTTACATCACGGTTTTGATGAGTTTTTGGGCTTTAGTGCTCATGCCCATGATTATTGGTTGAATTCACAGGAAATAAAAGATAGAACGCCAGATCCGTTTGGTACCAGTGCCTTGCTAGGGCCGCTCATGCACAATATGGGGGAGAAAAGTTACGAGGAAGGCTACCTTACGGATATTTTAACAGATGAGTCTATTAACTACATAAAGCAAGATCGAGCTAAGCCTTTTTTCTTGATGCTTTCTTACAGTGCCGTACATCATCTGATTCACGAGGTGCCAAAAAAATATTTGGACAAATACAATGTGCCTGAAATTGCCAATTATGACCCTGACAGCTTACTGGTTTACGGAAATCATCCCGCTGGTTCGTACTCGGCGTATTATGATAAGTACTCGCGTTTAGGTGCCATTCAAGAAAAAGATTTACGCAATTATTATCGGGCTAATTTGAATGCCTTAGATGATAATATAGGGAGGGTTTTGGCAGCCCTTGACGAAAAGGGTATTAGTGATAATACGCTCATCGTATTTATTTCTGACAATGGCGGGTCGCCCTTAACGGGAGCAAATAATGCCCCGTTAACCGGAGGTAAGTATTCCTTGTGGGAAGGTGGAATTAGAGTGCCTCTCGCGGTGGTCTGGCCAGGGGAAATTGATTCGGGAACGGTAGAGACTAATTATGTTTCCGCCCTTGATATTATGCCAACCCTTGCCAAAGCAGCTGGCGTTAGGTTGATCGATAACGAGTTAGACGGTATTTCGCTGTTAGCTCCTGAAAAAGATCGCTTATTGGTTTGGAAATGGCAAAAGACCTGGGCGGTGAGAAAAGGCAAATGGAAACTCACCAATGCGAAAGAAAACCATTGGAAAAGTCGTCCCTCAGCGCAATATATTGCTCCTATTAGAGATGACTTAACCTTGAAGTTATTTGATATAGAAAATGATCCTGGGGAACGCGTAGATTTGGCTGCAGAACGCCCTGATCTTGTTAAGTCATTAACTATTGCGTACAATGCGTGGTGTGAAGAACATATTAAATAGTCCATTGAAATTGGACGTAGATTGAATTTTTGGTCTTTTTTTTGAAACCCTCTGACTACCATATTAAGTAATTGCCACCGCGCCGGCTGGCCTCTCGCGTAAAATGTCCACTATATTATATCTTTTTTAGTTTGTGTTTCAAACCCTCCGTCATCCTCCTTCGTCGGATGCCACCTCCCTTTATCCCCCGAGCACTCGGGGGGAGGAGCCTGCTTTTTTGGGAATTTTTGATTAAAAAGAAACTTTAGTGCTATGAAGACTTAAAATAGATCAACACTATTAAAAAGTAAATTTTTGTATGAAAGAAGGTTTGTTACCCGGATGTGGCTCCCCTCTTTGGATAAAGAGGGGAATGAATTCACTCCTTATTTGATGGTTAATGATATATAATAAAAGCTGGTGGAGTGAAGAAAGGGGAGTTTGAAAAACATGTAACAAAATACCTTTTTAATAGGTTGATTGTTATCCTGATTCATTGTTGAAATTACTTTTTATTTCATCTAAAACAGAAGATAAATGTTCAAAAACCATTTTGTTTTCAAATCGGATTACTGTGAATCCAGCCTCATTTAGAAATGCTGTTCTTTTTTTATCATATTCTTCTGCTGCATGGTTGAAATGAACTTCTCCATCCAATTCAATAATTAACTTTTGTGAAGGACAGTAAAAATCTACCACATAACTCCCAATACTATGCTGTCTAGTAAATCTTTTGTGATCTAATTGCTTAGATTTTAAATATTTCCATAAGAATGCTTCGGCTGGGGTGAGTTTTGACCTTAATTTTTTACGTGTTAATTTTAAGGAGGATTTAGTATGTTTTCTTATTGGTTTCAAAGTTGTATTACAATTATCTTATTAAAAAAGCTGTTTTGTAAAATTAGTAAGATTAAAAGGAATTAATAGAAATGAAGAAAATGAGATTGAAGGTTATTTCAAACCCTCCGACCTCCATTTTATGGAATTGCCACCGCGCCAGCTGGCCTCTCGCGTAAAATGTCCACAGGACATTTTATAATCGCTCGATCCCCCTTTATCAAAAGGGAGGAGCCCGCTCCGATTTACATTTTTTAACAAAAAAGAAACTTTAGTGATTTTAAGGGGTAAAATAATTCAGTATCCTATCATTTCTGCCAATCCTACTCGCATCAACCACCCAGAAATTTTTCCGCAGGAAAAATCTTTGTGTTCTTAGTGGAAATCTTCATACAAAAGCTCCAAAACTTGTGTCCTTTGTGGTAAAATAGGAAGTTTATTGGAGATTGCTGATTGTTGATTGTTGATTTTTGAATTTTCACTAGGAATTATTCAGTATCTTGTGGTTTGAGGCATTCCAACTGCAGTAATCCACTCGAATCAAACCCTCCGACCCAAGCAAGCTTGGCCCACCTCCCTTTATCCAAAGGGAGGAGCCTGCTCCGATTAATATTTTTTAATAAAAAAGAAACTTTAGTGCTTTTAAGGGGTAAAATAATTCAGTATCCTATCATTTCTGCCAATCCTACTCGCATCAACCACCCAGAAATTTTTCCGCAGGAAAAATCTTTGTGTTCTTAGTGGGAATCTTCATACATAAGCTCCAAAACTTGTGTCCTTTGTGGTAAAACCGTCCGAATCAATCCACTCGTGTCAAACCCTCTGTCTTTCATTTAGTGAGAGGTAAGCTGGTGCGCTACTTAAAAAATCACACAATCCTAACCTTAACCCCTTCCGATTCAAGTTGCTTAATCATAGTCGGGGATATTCCACCATCGGTTATAATTTCATCAATTTGGTTGAGGTTACAAATCTTTGCAAAACCTTTTTTGCCAAACTTAGAAGAGTCAGCTAAAACAATTATCTTTTGGGCAGATCCGAGCATTTTTTGATTGAGTTGTGCCTCGTCTAGATTTGTGGTAGAAAGGCCATAATTTATGTCAATTCCATCTACTCCAAGAAATAGTTTACTGCACGATACATTGTCTAAAATTTGCTGTGCGTAACTACCTACCACCGAGGCAGCACTGTGACGAATATATCCTCCCAATTGTAATATATGTACATTGCTAAAAGGGAGTAGGTGCAAAACCACGTGTATAGAGGAGGTAATCACAGTCAATTTCTCTTTGGGTTGAATAAATTTTGCCAAGGCTTGAACCGTAGTCCCAGAGGCAAGAAGTATAGAATCGTTGGCTACAATTAATTTTGCCGCAGCTTCTGCAATCCCGTTTTTTTCTTCAACAGAAATTTTTTCTTTTTCATTAACCGCCCTTTCGTTAATATAAGGGTTCTCTAATGAAGCACCCCCATGCGTTCTATATAATAAACCCTTTTCCTCAAGTAAACTTAAATCTTTGCGAATGGTAACCGCTGAAACATTGAAATAGGTGCAAAGATCGGCTACAGTAAGGTACTTCTCCTTTTGTAATTTCTCTAAAATAAGTTGATGTCTTTCCATAAGTCACGAATAGGGAGGTAAAGATAATGAAACTAAATGAAAGTAAAATTATCCCATAGTCGAAAAACAAGGTTTCGTTTCTAGCCTAAATATTTACGTTTTGTTTCGTTTTGTCAAAATATTATGTATATTTGAAAGATAATAGGATATAAACAACAGGAAACATAAATATACTTTGCGCAGTAGAGAAGAGCTTTTAGAGGATTTAAACAACACCCCACAGTGGGACGTTATTGTGATTGGTGGTGGGGCTTCGGGGCTTGGAATAGCTGTTGATAGTGTAACACGTGGGTATAAAACCTTGTTGTTAGAACAGCTCGATTTTGCTAAAGGAACCTCCAGTAGAAGTACCAAATTGGTCCATGGCGGGGTGCGGTATTTAGCACAAGGAAATATTGATTTGGTTAAAGAAGCCTTGTATGAGCGTGGGTTAATGTTGCGTAATGCGCCTCACTTGGTTCATGACCAATCGTTTATCATTCCTAACTATCGGTGGTGGGATAAGTTATTTTATGTCATTGGGTTAAAAGTATATGATTTTTTGTCGGGAAAATTGAGTTTTGGAAAATCGAAAGGGATTTCAAAAAAGAATACTATTCGTCGGTTAACAACGCTTAAAATAGCGCATTTAAAAGGAGGAGTAGTGTATCATGACGGACAGTTTGACGATGCGCGTCTAGCGTTAAACCTAGCTCAAACGGGAATTGAAAATGGGGCAACCATTCTTAACTATTGTAAGGTTACTGGACTTCAAAAAGATGCTGAAGGAAAAGTGAATGGGGTACATATGATTGATGCAGAATCAGGAGGGGAATATCAGCTTAGTGGCAAGGTTATTATTAATGCTACGGGCGTGTTTACGGATGAAATTTTACAACTAGACAACGCAGCAGCTAAACCCATGGTGAGGCCTAGTCAAGGCATACACTTGGTTGTTGATCAGCATTTTTTACCTGGAAATGATGCTATAATGATTCCTAAAACTTCTGATGGACGGGTACTTTTTTTAGTACCATGGCATGATAAGGTGATTATTGGAACCACCGATACGCTACTTGATAGTCATAGTTTAGAACCAAAACCATTAGATAAAGAGGTTGATTTTATTTTAGAAACGGCCAATTTATATTTATCTAAACCGTTACGGCGAAGCGATGTGCGAAGTGTTTATGCCGGACTAAGACCTTTGGCAGCCCCAAAAGATAAGTCGGCTAAAACCAAAGAGATCTCCAGAAGTCATAAAGTGATTGTGGCCGCTTCTAACTTGATTACCATTACGGGTGGTAAATGGACGACCTATAGAAGAATGGCGCAAGATACGATGAATAAGGCTATTGCAGTTGGAAATCTACCTCCTGCAAAATGTCAAACAAAAACCCTGGCCATACACGGCGCAAAAACTCCCGTAAATCAGGGAGCACATTGGTCTATTTATGGAACCGATGCTGCGGGATTATCGCAATTAATTAAAGCGCAGCCAGAACTTGGTGAGAAGATTCATCCGCAGCTCAATTTTTTAAAAGCTGAAGTGGTGTGGGCTATACAGCACGAAATGGCTAGAACAATAGAAGATGTACTTGCGCGAAGAGTGCGCATGCTATTTTTAAACGCAAAAGCTGCGGTAGAATCGGCCCCGTTTGTGGCGGAAATATTAGGCCGAGAACTAGGAAAAGATTCCGCATGGCAACATGCACAAATTGAAGAGTTTAACGCGCTCGCTTCTCAATATCAACTGACCTAAAAAGTAGATGTTGAACGCAGTGCATTAAGAATTATGATACCATGGAAAAATATATTCTAGCCTTAGATCAAGGCACTACAAGTTCGCGAGCAATTGTCTTTGATAAAAAAGGAAATATTGTATCTGTTGCGCAAAAAGAATTTACCCAATACTTTCCTAAACCAGGATGGGTAGAGCACGATCCCCTAGAAATTTGGTCTACCCAAGCCGGTGTAGCGGCTGAAGCGCTAGCAAAAAAAGGCTTAAACGTTGAGAATATCGCCGGTATAGGAATTACCAATCAACGTGAAACTGTAGTGGTATGGAATAAGCACACCGGGAAACCTGTGTATAATGCAATTGTGTGGCAAGATAAGCGTACCTCTTCGTATTGTGATGAACTTAAAGCACAGGGTAAAACGGATATGATAAGAACCAAAACGGGGTTAGTTATTGATTCTTATTTTTCGGGAACCAAGGTGAAGTGGATATTAGATAATGTTGAGGGGGCAAGGGCTTTAGCTGAAGCGGGAGATTTATTGATGGGAACGATTGATACGTGGCTTATTTGGAATTTTACCAAAGGCGCAGAGCATATTACGGATGTCAGTAATGCATCACGTACCCTTTTGTTCAATTTAAATAGTATGGCGTGGGACGGAGAAATGCTTGAGCTATTGACTATACCCAAGGCTATGTTACCCGAAGTGAAGCAATCGAGTGAAATTTACGGACACACAACATCTACCTTTTACGATGCAAACATTCCCATTGCCGGAATTGCTGGAGATCAGCAAGCGGCGCTATTTGGACAAATGTGTACCAAGCCAGGTATGGTAAAAAACACCTATGGTACAGGATGCTTTATGTTGATGAATATTGGGGAGAAGCCTATAGTGTCTAAAAACAATTTATTGACTACCGTGGCATGGAAAATAAATGGTAAAACCCACTATGCCCTAGAAGGGAGTATTTTTATAGCTGGGGCTGTAGTACAATGGCTGCGAGATGGGCTAAAAATTATTCGTAACTCAAATGATGTGGAAGCTTTAGCGAATAGCGTGGAAAGTTCGGAAGGGGTTTATTTTGTTCCAGCCTTCGCTGGATTAGGGGCTCCGCATTGGAATCAATACGCACAAGGTACGATGTTTGGACTAACTAGAGGTACTACCGATGCACATATTGCCCGGGCTGCTGTTGAGTCGATTGCCTATCAAACCATGGATATTTTAAAAGCCATGGAGGCTGATTCAGGAATTGCCATCAAAGAACTCCGTGTAGATGGTGGGGCTACCGTAAACAATATGCTTATGCAATTTCAAGCAGATGTCTTAAACACAAGTACCATACGCCCTAAGGTGGTAGAAACAACGGCTATGGGAGCGGCCTTTTTGGCCGGATTAGCCGTGGGGTACTGGGAGAGCCCTGAAGAAATTCAAGAAATTTGGCAAACCGATAAAAACTTTAATCCTACCGTCAATAGAGCAGCTATTGATCAAGGTATTGAGGGTTGGTATCGGGCGATTGACGCCTTAGAATATTGGACAAAAAATAATGCATAACTAAAATCAATTTTTATGACCCCTTTTATCGCAGAAATTATTGGTACCGCCTTACTCATTTTATTAGGAGGTGGCGTTGTAGCTAACGTAGTGTTGAATAAAACGTTTGGAAATAGTGGTGGCTGGATCGTCATTGCCACAGGTTGGGCTTTGGCGGTGTATGTTGCCGTGGTTGTAGCCGGACCCTATAGTGGCGCCCATATTAATCCGGCAGTAAGTATCAGTCTTGCCGTAGCAGGAAAATTTCCTTGGCACGATGTTCCGTTGTATATCTTGGGGCAATTAGTGGGGGCTATGATTGGGGCCTTTACCGTATGGTTGATGTATTTACCGCATTTTAAAGAGACAGATGACGGTGGAAGTAAAAAAGCCGTCTTCTGCACTGCTCCGGCAATTCCGAACCTATTCTCAAATCTCTTAAGTGAAATTGTAGGTACCTTCGTGTTGATTTTTACGATCTTGTATTTTACCGATGCAAGTCTTACTGAAACAGAAACGCTAATTGGGTTAGGTTCATTAGGAGCACTACCTGTTGCATTTTTAGTGTGG
>Ga0209344_10001628_pt1 | contig 28424 bp, 24 predicted proteins | sample Cruoilmetagenom6_FD_187293 | JGI IMG/M metagenome (GOLD analysis project Ga0209344, IMG submission 187293) | Oil polluted marine microbial communities from Coal Oil Point, Santa Barbara, California, USA - Santa Barbara Oil Seep Sample 6 (SPAdes)... | ecosystem: Environmental > Aquatic > Marine... | reverse complement strand
CCTATGATATCAATCCCACACCGAACGGTACAGGTTTAAAACTCAATATTTCAGAAAATGACAATGCTTTGGACTTAGACCTGGTACGGGAAGTCGCTCCTTATTTTCGGTTAAAAGAAAAAGAGACCAATGCCATTATCAACACAATTCAGCAGAATGTAGGTCAGTGGCAACAACTGGCGATGAATTTAGGTATTCCAAGAAATGAAATGGAAATAATGAAAAATGCATTTAATCATTAAAATAGTTCTTTAATACTATTTCTTGCTACAAAATAATATCATTTGAAATCAAGAGAAATGTCAAACTGAAAAACACTGCGATTCTGTACCTATTCTGTACCCATTGAAAATAAAAAAGGCTTTCAATTTCTTGAAAGCCTTTTATTTACTAGTAGCGGGAACTGGACTCGAACCAGTGACCTTCGGGTTATGAGCCCGACGAGCTACCTACTGCTCTATCCCGCGATGTATGTTCAATGTACCTTAAAGGTACTGTCTTTTATATTTTTCCAGTCAGAGTAGGTACCCTGTCCTGAGCGTAGTCGAAGGATGCTGCTTGGTTCTTGAGCGAAGCCGAAGGACTATCCCGCGATGTGCGTTTCCAAAATTATCAACCTGGCTCTAAACCCTCAGTTCATAATGCTGACTGAATTATTTCGGACTGCAAAGATACATCCTTTTTATGATTTCCCAAATCTATTTTAGATTAAATATTAAAATTGAGCCTAATTTTTTATCTATCATTTAAAAATGCACAGTTGTAGTCCTCCTTGTCTAAAATCTTTCTATTTTGTATCGATTTTAATTAAATCCGTCACCTTTAATTCGCCCGATTATTTATGGATAACTATGGTTTTCTCTCAATCCTGCCACCTATCATTGCCATCGTATTGGCACTCAGGACCAAACAAGTTTATGTAGCCCTGCTTTTTGGAATATGGTTTTCATGGGTCATCATTAATGACTGGAATTTTCTTACCGGTACGCTAGCGGCCATAGAGGGATTGGTAAATGTTTTTAAATCCCCGGGAAATACAAGGACCATAATGTTCAGTGCATTGGTAGGGGCACTGCTGCTGTTCATTCAATACTCCAAAGGGGTGGAGGGATTTATAAACCAGATCAATAGGGTAATCCTCTATTTTGAGAAAAAGCAGAGTGGATATAGTAGGGTAGTGGTGCAGCTTATGGCGTTACTTACCGGAATTTTACTCTTTGTGGAGACCAGTATTAGTTCCTTGACAGTTGGGACCCTTTACCGACCCGTTTTTGATAAGCTTAAAATTCCGAGGGAAAAACTCGCCTATATTGCCGATTCTAGTTCCGCCCCTTCCTCCATTTTAATTCCCTTTAATGCATGGGGGGCTTTTATAATGGGGTTACTGCTTACGCAGGGAATAGAGAATCCGTTTGGGACCATGCTTGCTTCCATAGCCTATAATTTTTACCCTATTCTCGCCATAGTGATTGTTTTCGTGGTAATTATCGGCAAAAAGGATATAGGACCTATGGGCAAGGCCGAAAAACGCACCAGGGAAACAGGGAAATTATTAAGTGATACTGCCAAACCCATGCTGTCCAGTGAGATAACCTCTTTTGAATCCAAGGCAGGAATCAAGGCCAAGGCGTATAATATGGTCGTGCCCTTGGCGACTATGGTATTTATGATGCCAATTAATTTGGCCTATACGGGTTGGGGTGCCGTGGAGGACGCCTCTTCATTTTCGGACCATCTTTTTAAGGCCATAGGCAATGGGTCTGGTTCATCATCCGTGCTATATGCAGTACTAACGGCAATTTTAGTTGCCATGGTAATGTATAGAGCGCAAAAAATTATGAAAACCAAAGAAATGATCGACCTGACCCTGAAGGGAATTAGCGAACTGATGCCACTAGCTTTGTTGATGTTATTGGCCTTTGCAATAGGAGACGCATGTAATGCCTTGGGTACTGGGCAATTTATAGCAAATTGGTCCAAGGACTGGTTGTCGCCTGCTTTTTTACCGGCTGTTATTTTTGTGATCAGCTCCCTTATAGCGTTTTCAACTGGGACTTCCTGGGGAACCTTTGCCATTATGATGGCGATCTCCATGCCCATGGCCGAAATCCATGGAGCACCACTGCCTTTAATTGTGGCCGCTACCTTAGGGGGTGGGGTTTTTGGAGACCACTGTTCCCCTATTTCGGACACCTCCATTATTTCATCCATGGCCTCTGCCAGTGATCACATAGACCATATAAATACACAGTTGCCCTATGCCCTGATCGGCGGTTTGGTAACAGTGCTTCTTTATGTAATTTTAGGCCTAATCATGATTTAGATGGTAGGATTCCACTACCTTTGCAACTATTAAAGTTAAAAAGGAAAGATGTCGCATAAAGCTGGTTTTGTAAATATTATAGGAAATCCCAATGTGGGGAAGTCCACACTTATGAATGCCTTTGTTGGGGAAAAGTTATCCATAATTACTTCCAAGGCACAAACAACCCGGCATCGAATTTTGGGAATTGTCAATGGGGACGATTTTCAAGTGGTACTTTCCGATACCCCGGGAATCATCAAACCGGCCTATGAATTGCAATCGTCTATGATGGACTTTGTGAAATCGGCCTTTGAAGATGCCGATGTATTGCTTTATATGGTTGAAATTGGTGAAAAGGCCTTAAAGGACGAGCGCTTTTTTGAAAAACTAAAAAATACCAAAATCCCTGTTTTGCTTTTATTGAACAAGATTGACGTGTCCGAACAGAATATTTTGGAAGAGCAGGTTCAATATTGGCACGAACAATTACCGACCGCTGAAATACATCCCATATCCGCCTTGCAGAATTTTAATGTGAAGGAAGTCTTTCTACGGATATTGGAATTGTTGCCGGAAGCCCCGCCATATTATCCAAAGGACCAATTAACGGACAAGCCGGAGCGATTTTTTGTAAACGAAACCATCAGGGAAAAAATCCTTCAATTCTACAAAAAGGAAATCCCATATTCAGTGGAGATCGATACCGAGGAATTCTTTGAAGACGAGGACATTATCCGAATGCGATCCGTTATCATGGTGGAACGCGATTCCCAAAAAGGGATTATTATTGGCCACAAGGGAAGTGCCCTAAAAAGGGTAGGGGTGGAAGCCCGTAAGGATTTGGAAAAATTCTTCGATAAACAGGTGCATTTGGAACTCTATGTAAAAGTAAACAAGAATTGGAGAAGCGACCCCAATCAGTTGAAGCGCTTTGGCTACAATCAGGGTTAGTATTTTAAAAGTTCGTTTTTAGGGAGGTTAATGTTTCTTAATTTTCTTTGTCCACCCCATTTAGGCTAGATCCTTAACAATTAGTTATTATTTATTTTACGCTTAGCTTATAGCCGGTTTACATCTTTGGTTTTAATAAATAACCAAAGAAAATGAAAAAAACACTTTTAGCACTTTTCGTAGGTGGAATGCTATTCACCTCTTGTATCAAAGATCATATTGGCCATGGTGGCGGTAATGACGACGTAGATGTATCAACCCTTACATTCGCCAAAATAGGTGGGTTCTCCAATGGAACAGGAGAGGAAGGTTTTGCTGAAATCAGTGCCTTTGATCCCAAGACCAACAAATTGTTTATCGTAAATCCGGTCCAGTCCGAAGTTTCGGTTTGGGATATTTCATCTCCTTCCTCCTCAGTAAAATTAAGCTCAATTTCATTGGCGGGAACTCCAAATAGTGTTGCTGTTCACGACGGACTTTTGGCTGTAGCTGTAGAAAATGCCAATAAACAAATGAATGGTACAGTACAGACTTATGATACCGAGACCCAAGCCTTGGTAAATACATATAATGTAGGTGCATTGCCAGACATGGTTGCTTTTAGTCCTGATGGAAAATATATAATTTCTGCCAATGAAGGGGAACCAAATGCTGATTATTCGGTAGATCCAGAGGGGTCCATTTCTGTAGTGGACGTTCAAAAAAATGAGGTTAATACTATGTTTTTTACTTCCTATAGTGCGGCTTCAATAGGGAACGATTTTAGGGTTTTTGGTCCATCGGCAAGTATTGCCCAGGATGTGGAACCGGAATATGTGGCAGTTTCGGACGATAGTAAGTTTGCCTATGTAACGCTTCAGGAAAATAATGGTATTGCCGTAGTCGATTTAAAGAATAAGGCCATTGCCAATGTTTTTGGTCTAGGTGTAAAGGATTATTCTTTTGGGGAAAATATGATGGACGCCAGCAATAAGGATGATGTGGTAGGGAACTTTCGGAATTGGCCAGTGCTTGGTTTTTATATGCCGGATGCCATTACTTTTACCAAGCTAGATGGCATGGATTATATTATTACGGCCAATGAAGGGGATTCTAGGGATTACGATGGATATTCCGAAGAGGAAAGGGTAGAAGATGTAATCTTGGATCCGTTAGCTTTCCCTAATGCCGCTGATCTACAAATGGAGGAAAATTTGGGAAGGTTAAAAATTACCACGGCAAATGGTGATATCGATGGCGATGGAGACTTTGATAAAATATATGCCTACGGAGGAAGGTCTTTTACAATCTGGTCTACTTCTGGGACTTTGGTATATGACAGTGCCGATGAAATTGGAAGAAGGACTTTAGAGCTTAACCCATCTTATTTTAATGCCGATGAGGGTGAAGCCGATGGACGAAGTGATGATAAAGGTGCCGAGCCAGAATCTGTAACCACTTTGAAGGTGGGCAGTTCTACTTTGTTATTTGTTGGTTTGGAGCGTACAGGTGGTGTTTTGGTGTATGATATTACCAATCCCAATAGTCCAGAATACGTAAATTGGCTTTTTGATTCCTCGGATATTGCTCCCGAAGGTCTGGTGACTATTTCAGAGGAAAATAGCCCAACAGGAAATGCCTTGGTAATTATCACCAATGAAGTTTCCAACACCGTAGCGATTTACGAAATAAAATAGATTGCAATTTGTTTTGTAAGTATTCCCCGGGTATCTGCCCTGTATACTCGGGGATTATTTTTTGTAATAGTCACTTTGACAGAGTCTATTTTTTGGACGACTAGAAGTCGCACATTTTAGGCCGGACCCATTGGTGTGTTTTGGTAACTCTAGGTATTTATTTGGATGAATTACATTCTCCGATTATTGCTTGGTGGCTGAGCGGAGCCGAAGCCGCATTCAATAGTTTTTCTTGCTGACCCTATTCGATTTCGACTACGCTCAATCTCCGCTAAGACCATGAAACTTTAAACTTTCAACCTTGGCATGACGTAACATAAACTCATGCAATTGATGCATTTGGGGCTTGCCCTTTCTTTTTCCTATCCTACCAAATACATAAAGAACAATCCATACAATGACCATTAAGGCCATTAATCCGATCTGCAGGTCCGTTTCTTTACCCAGCGCATTATTGGAATAGGCCCATACCCCAAAAATAATGAACAATGTGGCCACTCCGAAATGCACGAACATAAAAAATGTCCATAAGGTAGGGTTGGGACCAAACAATCCGTAGATAGTGCTGCCGCCTTCTTCCCGGTCCACCACTTCTATCTGCAGTTGGGGCGACCAAAAATGGGATTCCGCCTTATTGAATTTTATAAAAACATGATGATCGGAAATCTTTACGACAAAAGGAGGAGTGTCCTCATTTTGGAATAATTGCAATATGGATTTCGCAGGACCTTTTAGATTAATTTGGAATCTTGGTCTTAAGATAATTTCGTTGGGTAACACTTTCAAACTAGATGGCTGATAATTAGGATAAAAGATACTGTTTTTTCTTCGGATATAAATAGTACTTTTGCATCAAATTAAAAGTATGAGTGCTATTGTAGCCATTGTAGGAAGACCTAATGTAGGCAAATCAACCTTTTTTAATCGATTGATTCAAAGAAGAGAGGCCATTGTTGATGCCGTAAGTGGGGTTACACGAGATCGTCATTATGGTAAGAGTGATTGGAACGGAGTAGAGTTTTCTTTGATCGATACCGGTGGATATGTGTTGGGGAGCGATGACGTTTTTGAAAAGGAAATAGATAAGCAAGTAGAATTGGCCATCGATGAGGCAGACGCCATTATCTTTATGGTAGACGTGGAATCTGGGGTTACCGGAATGGATGAGGATGTAGCCAATTTGTTAAGGCGCGTAAATAAGCCCGTTTTCTTGGTGGTCAATAAAGTAGACAACGGAAAAAGAGCCGAGGATGCCGTTGAGTTCTATTCTTTGGGTCTAGGGGAGTATTATACCATTGCCAGTATAAACGGTAGTGGTACGGGCGACTTACTGGACGATTTGGTGAAGGTGTTGCCGGAAAAGGAAAAAGAGAAGGACGACTTGCCTCGTTTTGCCGTGGTTGGAAGACCCAATGCAGGAAAATCATCCTTTATCAATGCCCTGATTGGGGAAGAGCGATATATAGTGACCGATATTGCGGGTACTACTAGAGATAGTATAGATACCAAATACAACCGGTTTGGGTTCGAATTTAATTTGGTAGATACGGCCGGAATCCGTCGTAAGGCCAAGGTCCGGGAAGATCTGGAGTTCTATTCCGTAATGCGTTCTGTAAGGGCCATAGAACATTCGGACGTTTGTATTCTTATGTTGGATGCTACCCGAGGTTTTGACGGACAAGTGGAAAATATTTTCTGGTTGGCTCAGCGCAACAACAAGGGAATAGTGATCCTGGTTAATAAATGGGATTTGGTTGAGGATAAGGAAACCAACACCATTAAGCAATACACCCAAAAAATAAAGGAGGCAATAGCTCCTTTTACAGATGTGCCCATTCTTTTTGTATCCGTCCTGACCAAACAGCGTATCTATAAGGCTATTGAAACAGCAGTTCAAGTCTATGAAAATAGGCAAAAAAAGGTCGTTACCAGAAAACTGAACGATATCATGTTGCCCATTATAGAAAATTATCCTCCACCGGCCTATAAGGATAAGTATGTTAAAATAAAGTTCTGTACTCAATTGCCTACCCCCTATCCACAGTTCGCTTTTTTCTGTAATCTTCCACAATATGTAAGGGATCCCTATAAGCGATTTCTGGAGAATAAGCTAAGGGAGAATTTTGATTTTACCGGGGTACCGGTAACGGTATTTATGAGAAAGAAATAGGGATCTGCACTGGTATTGAGGTATTTCTAAAAGTGAGGTCTTAAAGTTCTGTTAACCATTTGGGTCGTAGTAGGGCAAGGGTTATTTTTGGGGGCTTACCATACTACCAAGAATCCAAGACAGAATTACCAAATGAAGAAATTTCACCTTTCTATCCTATTTTCCATTCTATTTTTTAGCCATTCTTTTTCCCAGGATTTCGTGTTGAGCGGGAAGATTGTCGATGCCATTACCAAGGCTCCATTGGAAGCATGCACAATTTATGCGGAATCATTAAAGGATAGTTCCTTGGTAACCTATACCGTATCCGATCAAAAAGGGTTGTTTGAACTGGAAGGGGATACCAATCTCAAGGAGTTAAACGTATACTTCTCCTATAATGGGTACAAGCCACATAGTTTAAAAGTGAAACTGGAAGCCCAAGTAGATTTGGGGAGTGTGCCATTGGAGGAGCAAGCACAGGAATTGGATGCTGTTCTTGTTGTGGGCGATAGGGTTCCCATCACCATAAAAAAGGACACCTTGGAATTTAATGCTGATTCCTTTAAAACGAAACCAGATGCCTCTGTAGAGGATGTGCTGAAAAAGTTGCCTGGGGTAGAGGTGGATAGCGATGGGAAGATTACCGTAAATGGTAAGGAGGTAAATCAGGTGCTGGTAAATGGTCAGGTTTTTTTTAGTAACGACCCTAAAGTAGCCACCAAAAGTTTGCCCAAAGATATAATAAGCAAGATTCAAATTACCGATACCAAAACCAAAACCGAGGAATTTACGGGGGAAGCCGGCGATGGGGAAAACAAAACCATAAATCTTACCATAAAAGAAGATAAGAACAAGGGCTATTTGGGAAGAATGGCAGCGGGCTATGGCACTGATGATCGATATCAGCTAAACGGACTGCTCAATTATTTTAGTGATAAGAAAAGGATAAGTTTTATAGCAAGCTCCAATAACATTAACAATTCAGGTTTTTCCTTTGATGAGATTTACGACATGGTGGGGAATACCGATGGGGGATATTCTGGGGCACGGGAATCTGGGCTGATCAATAATTTTGGCAATGGAATTACTACTTCATCAAATCTTGGAACTAGCTATGCCAATTCCGAAAAGGGGGAATATAAAATCGATGCCAATTACTTTTTTGGATACAGCGATTCCTATAATGACCAGAAGACAAGTAGGGAAAACATCTTGCCCGATAGTAGATATTTTACGGACAACATATCCAATTTTGAGGGTTCTACCAATTCCAATCGGGGTGCGGCCAACATAGATTATGATGTTGATGAAACGCTTCGGGTGACGGTTCAGCCCTCCTTGAGCGTTAACAGGACCAACTCTGTCAACAGTAATAATCGGGTTTCCACGGATCAAAATGGAGATTTGATCAATAGAAATGATAGGGTATCGGTCAATGACGGTGTTCAAAGTAGTTTTTCCAATCGTATTGGAATTATGAAAAAGCTGGATACCATTGGTAAAATGATAAGTATTTCCTTTTCCAATGACAATTCTGAAAATTTGAATACGTCCAACTTAAATTCGTACCGAGAGATATTTGGGGATGATCCAAGTATAGAAACCCTGGATCAGCTTTCGGAAATAGACAATAAAAGAAATTCCTATGAATTGGAGCTGGATTATAGACAACCGTTGACCAGTAAACTGTTCTTGGATTTTGGTTATGAATATAAAAATGATCAAAGGGACAATGCCAAACAGGTAATGGATTTCGACACTGCAACCAATGGATATACCGATTTTAACATGGCTTTGAGTTCGGATTTTACCTTTGGAAATATACAACAGTCCCCTTCTTTTGGAATACGCAGTAATGGGGAAAAGTTGAATTTCAGAGTCAATGCCACCTATGTGATGACGGATTTAAAGAATCAAGATTTTCTTCAGAACACCACTTTTTCAAATTCATATAAGAATCTGATGTTCAGGACCAATATTAGATATAATCTGGGCAAGAACGAGCGCTTGTACCTAAGGTACAATTCCAGGCTCAATGTGCCATCGGTCAATCAATTGCAACCGGTACCCAATATTAATGATCCACTGAACGTGGTAATAGGTAACCCCAATTTACTGCCCAGTGTTAATCATGGTATAGATTTTAATTACAACAATTATAATTGGAAGGAACGAACTGGAATTTTTCTGTATTCAGGATTCGATATTCAAAAGGATAGGGTGTCCGCTATTTCTACCACCGATGACAATTATTTAAGAACTACACGCTATACCAATGTAGATGGAAACTATAGTGGGTACGGAGGTGTAGGGTATTCCAAACAAATTAAGAAAGACAGTCTATATACCATTAAATTTAACGTTAGACCAAGGTTAAATTTTGGGCGACAAGTAAGTTTTACCAATGGGGTGGAATTAAAAGCGAAATCCTTTGATGTAAGTCCGTATGTTTCAACTACCTACAATTATAAGGAACAGATAGAGATTGAACCAGGGTATGGAATAGGTTTTAACAATACTACCTATAATTTGGAAAGTGTAGACGATATTAAATTTACATCCCAAAATGCCAGTCTAAGGGTTACAACCTATTGGCCCAAGAATTTAATATGGGGCAATGATTTAAAATACAGCTACAATGGCAATGTGGGTCCAGGATATAAGAAGGATGCCCTTTTTTGGAATATGAGTCTCGGTCTTCAAATGCTACAGGATAAAGGCACCCTTAAAGTCTTGGCTTATGATTTGTTGGATCAAAATATAAATACCCGAAGAACTACAGGGGAGGATTTTATTCAGGATTTTCAAGGTACCGTACTGCAACAGTATTTTATGGCCAGCTTTACCTATAAGTTTGATCAGTTTGGAGGTAAAAGGCCAAATAGTGGGGGGGGAAGACGTTATTACAATTAGTCCTCTAGGATGTATAAGTTGTTTTTGGTTTGAATGCCTGTACATTTTCATTTCCAAATCCTCAAATCCTCAAATTAACACATTGATAAATTGGTACATTATCAAGTGAACCCCTATTGTATTCTTTTCAATAATATTTGATTATCTTTTTTCTTTCTTCCGATCGCTGTTACCGGTTTGAAGGGTTTAAGGTTTGAATGTCAATACATTTTCATTTCCAAATCCTCCAATTAACGACCCTGCTATGCGTAATGCGGGATTTTAAGGCAGTAGCCTTTCGATTGCACTAACAGTAGCCAAAGCTGTGTCTTTGGGTTTAAATTTACTCAATAAACGTCAAAGCGCTTCTTTGGCGGGCTATGAAATACTTGCCTTACCTGTGCTACTGAACTCAGCATTACCTAGGAGCCATTGTTGGCGGTTCGTTTTATTTTTTTCGTTTGTAGTGTAGTTGTATCAATCCAGTTTCAAATGTTTTTACACTGACAAATTCTAATAATTGCTCAGGTCTTTCTTCTTTAAACAGCCTTGTTCCATTTCCGACCAGAATTGGTACGATGGAGATGGTAAGTTCATCTATCAGGTCATTTTTTAAAAGTTCGTTAACGACTTCTGCTCCACCATCACAATAAATGTCTTTTCCCTTTTCACTTTTAAGTTTGGCAATTAGTTCCACCAAACTACCTGAATAGAACTTGATTCTACCACTATCTGGACGTTCTGTTCTTGTAACGACATAAACATCCCGTTTTCCATTATCGTAATGCGAAGCACCAATCTCCTTTACCACATAATCATAAGTTTTTCGACCTATGATAATGGTATCAATTGTTGATGTAAATGCTGCATATCCATAATCTTCCCCTTCTTTTTCAACTAGTTTTAGAAAACTAAGGTCATCATTTGGTTGAGCTATAAATCCGTCTAAACTGGTTGCTATAAATAGTTTTACTTTTCTCATTGAATGTTAATTTTTACCACAAAACTAAGAATGCTCCCAAAACCTTGCTTTGGAAAAAAACGACTTTTTAAAGGTCGGAGGGCAGAAGACCTGTATATTGCTTAATTGCGTTTGTGAGATGTGAATGGTCATAATATCCACATTCAAAAGCAATATCTAGTAAACTCCGATTTTGCTTTGAACCTTTGATTAAACCCAAAGCATTTCTAAAGCGGATAATGTTTGAATACTTTTTGGGTGATAGTCCGATGAGCTTTTTAAAGTTGCGTTCAAGCTGTCTTATTGTTGTAAAATTTCGTTTTGATAATTCGTAGATACACAGTTGCCCTTTCGTTGAATGAATATCGTTGATAATTGATTGTAGTTGGTAATTTTTGTTTTTTAGTCTTGACTAAAAGAATTGGTTAAAATAATTGAAAGAATTTTCAAATGTTTTATCAAGATTAAATGATTGGGATTTTTCAAATTCAACGGTGTCGTTAGTCAGTTCATTTTGTGAGGCATAGAAATTTGTGAAAGTACCAGGTTTTAGACATACGCCCATTAAGTGTGTATCAGTATCAATAACGCTATCTTTAAATGAAGTCATTGCACCAACCACGTAGGTTTTCCCAAACTCCATTGATAGTAATCCGTTATCTGTAAGACATTTATTTCCTATATTCATTACAATACCAGTACATCCATCTGGGAAAACCCGTTCCCTCTGGCTTTTGAACTCGTTTCCTTTCAACTCCCAATAGAAATCGATAAAGGACTCTAATTCATTATGAGGCTTTATTTTTTTGTATTTCATTGGTTTCTCTAATGTTGTTCGTACAATGACCGCCAACACATTGATAAATAGGTACATTATCAAGTGAACCCCTATTGTATTCTTTTCAATAATACTTGATTATCTTTTTTTTCTTCCGATCGCTGTTACCGGTTTGAAGGGTTTAAGGTTTGAATGCCTATACATTTCCAAATCCTCAAATTAACACATTGATAAATTGATACATTGATAAATTGGTACGTTATCAAGTGAACCCCTATTGTATTCTTTTCAATAATACTTGATTATCTTTTTTCTTTCTTCCGATCGCTGTTACCGGTTTGAAGGGTTTAAGGTTTGAATGTCAATACATTTTCATTTCCAAATCCTCAAATTAACAAATTAACAAATTGATACATTAAGCAATTGGTACATTTTCACATTAAAACCATCACCAACCTCCTGAGGAACCACCGCCACCAAAGCCTCCGCCGCCGAAGCCTCCTCCGAAACCGCCGCCGCCAAAACTGCCTCCACCGCCAAATCCTCCACCCGAAGATCCGGATCTGTAACCGCCCCGGCCCATATTGCTGAGCACAATTATATCCCAAAGGTCCATGCCCTTATGGTTGCCTCCCTTACCGCCACCCCCTCTTTTCCCTTTGTTGGAAAGTATAATCAGGATAATTATAAAAATGATGAAAGGAAGTACGGTCTGAAATGGAAATCCAGGATTTTCGTCGAAACTGCGCTCTTCCTTGAACTCTCCATTCAGCACATTAAAAATAGCATCAGCTCCCTTATTGAGTCCGGCGTAATAATTTCCCTGTTTGAATTCTGGGATGATTACTGTTTCTATAATACGTTTGGAAAGGGCATCTGTTAATGTGGGCTCTATTCCATATCCTGTGTTGATGGCAATTTTTCGATCGTCCCTGGCCAATAAGATCAAAATACCGTTGTCTTCCTTGGCCTGTCCTATACCCCAGGCATGTCCCCAGTTAGCACCTAGAAAATTGATATTTTCCCCTTGGGTAGAAGGGATAATGGCTAAAACGATCTGGGTGGAAGTACTATCTGCATATCGGATCAATTTTTGCTCCAAACTGGTTTTTTGTTCGGCAGAAAGTAAATTTATATAATCGTAAACACTCGTTTGTTCCTGAAGTTTTGGTTTTTCAGGAATTTTAAATTGGGCAACAGTTATGGAGAAGCTGCATAATACCAGGAATAAGAGACTACCCTTTAGATACTTCATTGCTTAATTCGTTGGTGTTATTGTGTCGCCAAGGAAAGTGGGTTTGCAGTTCTTTGCCGGCCATGAGTATTCCTTCTATGATCCCTTGTTTAAAATTCCCTTTTTTAAAATGATTTTCCAGTATCGTTTTGGTGTTGTCCCAAAAATTATCGGGGACCACCCTGTTTATGCCTTTATCGCCATAAATAACAAATTTCTTGTCATGAACGGCAATGTAGATCAACACCCCATTTTCTTCTTTGGTATTGTCCATTTTTAAATAGTGGAATACTTCTTGGGCACGTTCAAAATGGGGTTTCTTGGTCATGGGTTCAATGTGCACCCTAATTTCCCCCGAAGTGTTTTTTTCGGCCTCTACAATAGCATTCACTATTTCCAATTCCTCCTTGGCCGTCAAAAAATCTTCTACTTTGGACATGGTACTTTAGTTGAATTCAAAATTTACGTCTGGAGCTTGCTCCGCACCGGATTCCGATTTAAAGTAAGCCAATTCATCAAAATTAAATAGGCCTGCCAATACGGAATTTGGAAAAGTTTTAATGTGATTGTTATAGGGCAGGACGCTTTCGTTAAATCGATTTCGCTCTATGTTTATTCTGTTTTCAGTGCCTTCCAACTGGGATTGCAGTTCAAGGAAATTTTGATTGGCTTTCAGGTCAGGATAACGCTCTACGGTGACCAAAAGACTTTTCAGGGCACCGCTAAGTCCACCCTGTACCTCATTGAATTTTGCAAGTTGCTCTGGGGTAATGTTGGTGGGGTCTATACTGACAGAAGTGGCCTTGGCCCTAGCTTCTATAACGGCTGTAAGAGTACCTTTTTCAAAGTCGGCAGCACCTTGTACCGTCTTGACGAGATTGCCTATAAGATCGTTTCGCCTTTGATAGGCGCTCTCTACATTGGCCCAGGTCTGGGTAGATGTTTCCTTGAGTTTAACAGCTGTATTGTTAAAGCCTACGGCCCATTGGTACAAGCCTATTCCCAAAACGGCAAGAATAATAACCGGAATTAACCATTTTTTCATGATCAGTGTGTTTAGTGTTATTTATAGTTGGTTCTTTATTTTAATTAGTTCAGCCTTAACTTTTTCCAATTTTTGAATCACATCAAAGGTAGACAAGGTCTTTAATTTATCTTCCTTTAGATGGGTTTTGGCACCTTCCAGGGTAAAACCGCGTTCCTTTACCAAATGGTATATCAACTGAAGGTTTTTAATGTCCTGGGGTGTGAATTTTCTATTGCCCTTAGCATTTTTTTTAGGCTTGAGCACGTCAAACTCCTTTTCCCAAAAACGGATAAGTGAGGTGTTCACATCAAAGGCATCGGCCACTTCACCAATACCATAATATCGTTTTTCCGGAAGATCTATATGCATTAATCCAGGGATTGATTTTCTTGGGTTGCGTATTTCAACATATTTTCAAATTCTTCCGCGGTTAAACTGCCGTAATAGAAGTTGATCGGGTTAATACGTTGGTCGTCTTTCCAGACCTCATAATGCAGGTGTGGGGCTTCGGATCTTCCGGTACTTCCCACAAATCCGATGAGGTCACCTCTTTTTACCTTTTGACGGGCTTTAACGTTGTACTGACTTAAATGGCCATAAAGACTCATATAACCATAGCCATGATCTATTCTTATGTGTTTTCCATAACCCGAGGCATTGTTGTCCGCTCTGGTAACGGTTCCGTCGCCAGAAGCATATATAGGAGTTCCCTTAGGAGAGGTAAAATCCATACCCCAATGCATTTTTCTAGCCTTGGTAAATGGGTCGGAACGCCAACCATAACCAGATGCCATACGCGTTAGGTCCTCATTTTTTATGGGCTGTATGGCAGGGATGGCCGCCAATAATTTTTCTTTTTCCTCCGCCAACTTGGTAATCTCGTCTAGGGATTTGGATTGAATCACCATTTGTTTTTGGATGATGTCCAGCCTTTTGGTAGTGGCGATGATCATTTCGGAATTGTTGAAGCCTTCCAGGGATTTGTACCTGTTAACCCCACCAAATCCAGCTCTTCGCTGTTCTTCAGGTATAGGGTTGGCCTCAAAATACAATCTGTAGATATTGTTGTCCCGGTCTTCGATATTGGCCAGAACATTTTCTATCTGCTCCATTTTTTTGCCCAACAATTCAAACTGTAGTTCGTAATTCTTGACCTCTCGTGCCAAGGAAAGTTCGCGCGGGGTGTTTACCAAATTGGTGTTTAAAAGTAATATGAGTCCTAAAAATCCAAATAGAAATGACCCTAGAAAAAATAGAGCAATATTTCTAAATCTTCTGGACTTTTTGGGTTCTATCTTACGGTAAGATAGGGTGTCCGGGTCGTAATAATATTTTACCTTAGACATGTATCTAATTTATCCTATTTTTGTGGTCTTGTTTATAGATAACTTACAATTTTGCAAAATGTTTTCTAACAACCGTTAAATATATAAAAAGCTTACCAATTTACATGAAATCCCAAGAAATTAGAGCCAAGTTTTTAGAATTTTTTAAGGAAAAAAGCCATAAAATTGTTCCTTCTGCACCTATGGTCATCAAGGATGATCCAACTTTAATGTTCACCAATGCGGGCATGAATCAATTTAAGGAGTTTTTCCTTGGAAACTCTGTACCTAAGTACAATCGCGTGGCCGATACCCAAAAATGCCTTAGGGTAAGTGGCAAGCACAATGACTTGGAAGAGGTTGGAAAGGATACCTATCACCATACTATGTTCGAAATGTTGGGGAACTGGAGTTTTGGCGACCCTGCCCGGCCGGCAAGTGGATATTTTAAGACCGAGGCCATTGCTTGGGCATGGGAGTTTTTGACCGAGGTTTGCAAAATTGATAAAAATAGTCTTTACGTAACGGTTTTTGAAGGAAGTAAGGATGCCGATAAACTTGATCAGGATACGGAAGCCTTGGAGCTTTGGGGTAAAATAGTGCCAAAGGAAAGGATTCTATTTGGTAACAAGAAGGACAATTTCTGGGAAATGGGAGACCAAGGGCCATGCGGACCTTGTTCGGAAATACATGTGGATATCCGTTCTGCCGAGGAAAAGGCTAAAATATCCGGAGCAGTTCTTGTCAATCAAGATCACCCGCAAGTAGTGGAGATATGGAACTTGGTTTTTATGCAGTACAATAGGAAGGCCAACGGACAATTGGAAGCCTTACCCGCCAGACATGTGGATACAGGAATGGGCTTTGAGCGTTTGTGCATGGTAATGCAGGGAGTGCAATCCAATTACGATACGGATGTGTTTACGCCCATCATCAGGGAGATAGAGACCATCACCAATTCCAAATATGGTAAGGATGAAGAAATTAATATTGCCATAAGGGTAATTGCCGATCATATTAGGGCGGTTTCCTTTTCCATTGCAGACGGACAGTTGCCCAGTAATACCGGCGCAGGCTATGTAATTAGGAGAATCTTAAGAAGGGCCATACGTTACGGATTTACCTTTTTGAACACCAAAGAACCATTTATGTTCCAATTGGTAAAGGTACTTTCGGATACCATGGGAAAATCCTTTCCCGAACTTAAGGATCAGCGCCAGTTAATAGAAAATGTGGTGAAGGAAGAGGAACATTCCTTTTTAAAGACGTTGGACCAAGGATTATTATTGTTGGACAATATTGTTGCCGAAAACAAAGACAAAAAAATAGACGGTAGAAAAGCGTTCGAGCTTTACGATACTTTCGGATTCCCCATAGATTTAACAGCCCTAATTTTAAGTGAAAGAGGCTATGATCTGGATGAAAAAGGTTTCGAAACGGCCATGAAGGAGCAAAAGGATCGTTCCAGAACGGCATCTGAAGTGTCCAAAGAGGATTGGGTTGTTCTTGCCGATGATCCGCAGCAGGAATTTGTGGGTTATGACCATTTGGAAACCACGGTAAAGATTGTAAAGTATAGAAAGGTAACATCCAAAAAGGAAGGAAAGCAGTATCAGATTGTGTTCAACCTAACCCCATTTTATCCCGAAGGAGGGGGACAGGTTGGGGACAAGGGGTATTTGGAAGCCCCCAATGGGGATGTGGTATATATCTTGGATACCAAAAAAGAAAATAATGAGATTGTTCATATTGCGAAAAATTTACCCAAGGACACTACGGATAAATTCAAGGCTGTAGTAGATGCAAAGCAGCGCAAAAGAACCGAATGTAACCATACAGCTACGCATTTATTGCACCAGGCCCTACGTGAAATTTTGGGGACACATGTGGAACAAAAAGGTTCGGCCGTGCATTCCAAATACCTGCGCTTCGATTTTTCCCATTTTGCCAAACTTAGTACGGATGAATTGTCGGCAATAGAAAGTTTTGTGAATGCGCGTATTAGTAATGGACTTCCGCTGGAAGAACAGCGCAACGTGCCTATGGAAAAGGCCTTGGAGCAGGGGGCTATGGCCCTTTTCGGGGAAAAATATGGGGATGCGGTCAGAACCATTCGATTTGGGCAATCCGTAGAACTATGCGGGGGTACCCACGTGCGGAATACGGCCGATATCTGGCATTTTAAGATTAGGTCGGAAGGCGCAGTTGCCGCGGGCATAAGAAGAATAGAAGCCATAACCTCGGATGCGGTAAAGGACTTCTATGCCGAAAGTAATAATACCCTGTTGGAAATTAAGGAGCTTTTGAATAATCCCCAGGAACCCGTAAAGGCGTTAAAGGCTTTGCAAGAGGAAAATTTAAGGTTGAAAAAAGAAGTGGAAATCCTCTTGAAGGACAAAGCCAAAAATTTGAAGGGCGATTTGCTCAATGCCCTTACAGAAGTAAACGGAATTCAATTCTTGGCCAAGAAGGTGGATTTGGATGCCTCGGGAATAAAGGATATCTCCTTTGAGATGGGTCAGAATAGAAAGGATCTATTTTTACTTTTCGCTGCGGAGAGCGCAGGGAAAGCACTTTTGTCCTGCTATATCTCCAAAGAACTGGTGGAAGAGAGGAAATTGAATGCCGGAACCATTGTGCGGGAGCTAGGAAAGTATATTCAAGGAGGCGGGGGCGGCCAACCGTTTTTTGCTACGGCCGGAGGTAAAAATCCAGCAGGAATTGAAGAGGTGCTCCAGAAAGCTAAGGCTTATATAGAATAAAACAGTAGTCAGAATCCGAATAATTGTGAAATCTAAAGGAGGCTTTAGGGTTGCTTAAGGAAGGTAATGCTTAAAATTGATACATGAAACTTCAAACACAGGTACCTTTAAAACAAGCTGAAAATCAAATTGATTATGCTAGTCGGCTTATAGTACTTGGGTCCTGTTTTGCCAACAATATAGGAGACAAGCTGGCTTTCTATAAATTCCAAACACTACAAAATCCTTTTGGAATTTTATTTCACCCTTTGGCTATTGAAAACTTGATTTCCAGGGCCATTCATCAGAAACATTACCTAGGGGAGGAGGTTTTTTTTTTAAATGAGCGCTGGCAGTGTTATGATGCGCATTCGGATTTGTCCTCTGTTACAAAGGAAGAATTGCTCGGTAGCCTAAACTCGGGTTTATTGGAAACCAAATTATGGATAGCCAAGGCTTCCCATATCTTTGTAACTTTAGGGACGGCTTGGACCTATCAATTGAAGGAGAGTGGAAAGGAAGTGGCCAATTGCCATAAGGTTCCTCAGATGGCCTTTCAGAAACAACTACTCTCAATAGAAAAAATCAATCAAAGTCTAGAGGCAATTGTACATCAAATTCGAACGGTAAATGCAAAGGCCAAGATTGTTTTTACGGTTTCCCCGGTGCGACACTTAAAGGATGGTTTTGTAGAAAATCAACAAAGTAAGGCACATTTGATTAGCGCGGTTCACCAAATAATAAAAGCAGGGAATGCCTTGTATTTCCCGAGTTATGAACTAATGATGGATGAACTTAGGGATTATCGGTTTTATGAAACGGATATGGTACATCCCAATGATCTGGCGATTAACTATATCTGGGAAAAATTTAAAAAGAGTTGGATGTCCGATACTTCCTATAAGACTATGGATGAAGTGGCCGCTATTCAAAAAGGATTAAATCACCGCCCTTTTAATCTAGAATCGGAAAAACACAAGGAATTTTTAAAGACACTTGATAAAAAAATTGCGAACCTTCAAAAGGAGTATCCTTTTATGAAATTTTAGTACATGAAGAAAATATTGATAGGAGTAATCCTGACTTTGGCAGCGGTGCTTATTTTTCGTTCCTGTTCGGAGGAGAAAGAAAAGAAATCCATTTTAAAGGAGAATTCAATGCTTATTCAGGAACAGATCAATAACGTTTCCAAATTGATCGTTACCGAAGGACACTTTGCCGAAGTGTATAATTATAAAGATTCCCAACAATTATTTGGTGCTTTGATTACTGCCGATAAAAAAGCATTGGTGGTGGTCAATGCCGAGGTGACCGTAGCCTATGACCTAAGTCTAATAAAATTTGACATCGACGAGACAACCAAGACCCTACGGATAATAAGTATCCCGGAACCGGAAATTAAGATAAACCCCGATTTTGAATATTATGATGTTACTTCGGATTATTTAAACCAGTTCAATGCAGAGGATTACAACAAAATTAAACGGAATGTTAATGCGTCCCTCCTGAAAAAAATTGAGGCCTCAACCTTAAAGTCCAATGCCCAGAACCGACTTCTAAGTGAGCTGTCCAAATTTTTGGTACTTACCAATTCCATGGGTTGGACACTGACCTATGGGGATAGGAACATCCAAAATTTTGAAGAATTAAAGTTGCTGGATTAAAAAACTGCCCATATGGGCAACTCCTCCCTTACTTTACAAAGACATTGGCCCACTTAATATAGTTGTCCCAATCGTAGTCGGTAACATCGTGCTTGCCGGTGCGGATGTGGTAGGAGACGGTATTATGGATGGGTTCGTTTACCTTGGGCATTTCCATGGTTTCTATTCCTTTTTTGCCGTATAGGTTGTAAACTTGTGTTGCATAATGTGCGGAAAGGAATTCGCCCCTGGGGTCGGCCCATTGGTCACCTTCTGCACTGGCTACATAGAGCGGCCTTGGTGCAATAAGCGATAAAAGTTGGTGTTGGTCTATGGGCAAGACCTCTTCATTGTTGCCGTACTGGTTAAAATTGTCACAAAACCAGTGTGGAAACCTTTCATTTATGACCGCTAAGGTCTCTCCAAATTTGCGTTTGGAAAGAGTGGCACCCCCACAGCCTGAGTTGTTGGAAATTACCCCGGCAAACCTTTGGTCCGTAGCGCCTGCCCAAAGCGATGTTTTGCCCAATCGCGAATGGCCGAAGGAAATTACTTTGGAAGCGTCTATATCATGGTCTTTTTCAAAATAATCCAATGCCCTTGCCATGCCCCAACTCCAAGCCGCAATACTGCCCCATTCAGCAGGTTTAGGTTGATTTTGGGATTTTTGGTACAATAAACTATGTACCCCGTCCGAGAAATCATTTCTATCAGGATCCACTTCACCATAGTATATGGTAGCTAGGCCATAACCGGCATCCAATATCTTATCTACTGCCCAACGATGTGTTCTTTTGCCTCGGGACTCCTCGGTCAAGGTATTGTTTTCAATTCCGAATGATTCATTGTTATTGGCCCAAGCCGATGAAATTATTACAGCTTTATCCTCTGTGATGGTGTGATTGCCATAAAAATTATAACCCAAAAAAACAGGATTCTTTACATTATTCTTCGGGAGATAAATCAAAATGGTATAACGTAAGGTTTTGCCATTGTTCTTAAAAGTAAGTTCTACTTGCTTGCGCTTGGCTTTTCCGTTTAAGGCGTTGTCGTCCTGTTCTAAAATGGTATAGGAATCTATCTTAAGGGATTTTGGAATCTTGCCGTAAACGTTGTTTTCAAAAAATTGAAGTAGCTCCGGCCGTCTTATTTTTTCCCATTCTTTAACCGATTTTATTTTTTCCCCATTAAAGGTTAGTAACGGATCCGGGATCTCAAAGGAAGGGACCATACTTTCGTCATAATTGGTTTGGGATTGCGCTGTATACATGGATAAAACAAAAAGGGAACACACAAAACAAGTTAAAAGCTTCATTTCAGATCTATTAAGGGTAGGGGCATAAATATAGGGAATCCAAATGAAAATTAGGTACAAGGTTATACTACCAAACTTTTGTCAACCAATTCCAGACCGTCATCTATTAGGTGGCCAAGTTGAGGTTTTTGGTGTTTAAGGGCTTCCAAATACGATTTCAATTCTTTGGCAAAATTTACATCGTCATTATTTTTTGCCAATTCGTACAATTCTACAGCAAGCAGCCAATCTTCTGGGTGGTTGGCTTTTATTTCCTGAAAAACTTTGTTTCTAGAGATGGTTACGTTTTTGCCTTCCCTGAATTCCCTGACTTGCTTGTATAATTGTTCCAACTGTTTCCTTTGGTTCGTTTTGACCGATTTTATTGTGGTGTCCGTTACCTTATGTGTAATTAGGTCAAAGCTCTTTAAATCCGCGGGGCCATTGAATACGGAAACAATATTCTCGCCTACAGCCATATGGTAAAGGCCTTGGTCCCGATGAAAAAGTGTTTTTTCATTGTGGGTAACCGTACAATTTGCCAAGGTAATCAGTATAATTTCACCTTTTAGGTTTCTGGTGCCCGTAATAATTTCCCCGGAAACTTTTATGTCACCTACAAATTCAAGGGAGACCACTTCACCTTCATAGATATTATAGGCTTTTAAATCGCGGGGGCTCATATCCTCTATGGCGAGATTTATGCCTTTCAATTTTCCAATGGGCGAACCAAATCCGTTTGAATGTTGCTTAATGCCGTGTCCTATCAATTCCTTTTCACGGTAGGCAAGGGCCGTATTGCCTTTGGTTTGCATATAAACCGGTTTTCCATCTTGGGCAATTACACTTTTAAAATTTCCTGATATTTGGAGACCGGTGCTTAGTTCCACTGTTCCCAAATCCTTGGAATTTATGAGTTTTTCCAAACCACTTAGGCCACCTTGCCTCAAGGACATGGTGTTGGCAAATTCCTCCAGCACCTGGTTCAGATAGGCAAAGTCCGGAGTAACGAATAATTGGGGCTGCGGTTGTGTAATGTCAAAGGAAGTATGTGCTGCTTCTAAAGAATAGGGTATTTTTTTAACCTTGTCCGTCATGCACCAAGCACTTTCCCCGATAGAGGATAGTAAACCGGCCCCGTAAATTTTTGGTTGCTCCACTGTGCCGATCAACCCGTATTCCACGGTCCACCAATGAAGGTTTCGTATCAGGGCCATTTCACTGGGTTCCCCCATATTCAATTGCAGGTCTTCAATTTTCTTTTGGGCCTTGTCTATGTCTTCTGTAGGGGTGCCTTCGGCTTCCTTTATAATGGACAGATGTCTTACGGCTTCGTATAGTTCGTAATCCTTGGCACTGGAAATGGCCTTGGATCCTATCTCCCCAAACCTGCGCAGGTATTCCGCATATTCGGGATTGGCTATGATGGGGGCGTGACCCGCCCCTTCATGTATAATATCGGGTGCAGGGGTATATTCAATATGTTCCAATTGCCGAATATCAGAAGCTATGACCAACACATTGTAGGCTTGAAATTCCATAAAGGCGGAAGGGGGAATAAAGCCATCCACGGCCACGGCCGCCCACCCTATTTCTTTCAAAATACGGTTCATTCCGTACATATTGGGGATATAATCTATGGAAATCCCTGTTTTGTTTAGCCCTTCCAAATAACTTTTATGGGCCACCTTACTTAAATAATCTACATTTTTTCGCATTACGTAACGCCATACCGCCTGATCTATAGGGGAATAATCCTCATAATTCTGCGGTTTTATATACTGCTTCAAATGCTTGGGAAGCTTATCTAGAATGGAGTTGCTTTCAAAAGACATAGATGTTGTTTTATTCCTATTAAAGATACAAAAAGCACCTATGGTCGCAAAGGGCGACCTTCTATTATTATATAGTTGGATGTAGTAATTGGTTGCTTGAAAAATGGGTTAATGGTAGATAACACTATGGGCAATGAAATTTTTGGGATGGACATAAAAAACCCCCTTTTGACTATAAGGGGGATTTTTAGGGTAATTTATGCTAAATATTATCTAAAGATGCTTTAGGCAATGGGTGTTTTATCTACAGAATATTTAATTTGAAGCAGATCCAGGAGGATAGGCTTCCAATATTTCAGAAACGAATTCTTGTATCCTTTTCTCTTTCTTTTCCATATTCCTTATGTTGTTCAAGGTGCCAACGCCCCTTCCTTGCCAAACCAGTTCCTTGTTCTTGGCGTCGATGATGTCAATATATAAAGAGCCTTCTGTCCTCGTGCTAACATTGTTTCCTCCGTAATATGGAGATCCCCAGTAGAATGGAGACCAGCCCCAGCCATAATAGCCCGCACCCCAATAGTTGTTGTATACGTCTACCTGTTGTTTCTCTTTGGTAAATATGCTCAATAAAATATCAGGGTTTTCAGATTTCACAAAACCTCGAGAACTCATTTCATCATCTATGGCATGTAATATTCTCTTTTTATCCAAATCCGATATTTGGGCCTTGTCTATACCAGTCTTGTAAAAGGCATAGGTTTTAAACGAATTAAAATTTGCTTCTTTATCGTAATCCGATAATACGCGTACCGATGTACAGGAACTGGCAAAGAGCAGCACCAAGACCGGAACGACTAAAGATTTAATTTTTTTCATAGCTTTAATATTTGAATTAGTACTTGTGATATTCAATATAATCAAACTCAAAAATCATGCCGAATACCTTATTTGTGGCGCTGTGCATTCGTTTTTTGGTTGTAGCCGTAAGGACAATGTCTGCAGCCACTTTCACAACAATACCCCCTTTTTAAATGATATTGTTTGGTGAAAACTTTGTATCCCTCCTCTGAAAGGTAAAAATCCCCTTCCTCAATTGGTATAAATTTCTTCATTGATGTAAATTTATGGGATTTCTATCAAATAATTTTAGCTGGGCTGTTAAGTGAGGGTTATTTAACAGAGTTTAGCATGCTTTTTGCACTTTAACCTGTTTTGTTCGTAGTAAGCCGATTATGGAAAATATTTTGGATCGTACCCCCTTATATTTGATGAGCGCGTTATTTATCCGAATTAATGATTGTAGTATTTAAGCATTTGTTTTATAAGAATTACGTTGGACTGTCTCTCTGGCCCTTCATTATTTTAAAGAACGCTTCTTTAAAAAAGGATACCACTCTGCTTAATCATGAAAGAATACATTTAAGACAACAACGGGAATTATTAATAGTTCCTTTTTATTTGCTGTATTCGCTAGAGGGCCTTATTCGGTTTCTAATTTATTTTGACGCCTATAGAGCTTACCAAAATATCAGCTTTGAACGTGAGGCCTATGATAATGAATCCAATTTAAATTATCTACAGGAGAGAAGACCGTTTAGCTTTATTAAATATCTTTGGGCCGAAAAGCCTTCAACGTGCAGGGAATAAATCAAAAAGTAGATCTTTCTATTTTAATTGAAAAACAAGTAGCTCTATCCGTAAAAAGAGAGGACCTGATACATCCGTTCATTTCAGGCAATAAATACCGAAAACTTAAGTACAATATTTTGGAAGCCAAACAAAGGGGCTTGGACACCATTCTTACCTTTGGAGGTGCTTATTCCAATCATATTGCTGCTACTGCCTATGCCGGAAGAATACACGGAATAAGAACCATTGGAGTAATTAGGGGTGAAGAGCTTAGTGGAAACTGGAGGCGTAACCCTACGCTGTCCCAGGCACATAAACACGGGATGGGGTTTAAATTTGTTTCTAGATCTGCGTATAGGGAAAAGTCGAGTAGGGAATTTTTAGAAGTGTTAAACAAGGAATTTGGGCCAAATTATTTAATTCCCGAGGGGGGTACAAATTTGTTGGCCGTGAAAGGTTGTGAGGAAATTTTAAGCCAGGAGGATAGGGCTTTTAATGTTATATGTTCCAGTGTGGGCACAGGCGGTACCCTGGCCGGAATTATCAATTCTTCCCTTCGTAATCAGAGAATTATAGGGTTTCCCTCACTAAAAGGTGATTTTTTAAGAAAAGATATTTGTAATTTTACAACCAAAGAAAACTGGGAAATCAACACAGATTATCATTTTGGGGGTTATGCCAAGGTTTCTGAAACGCTTATAGACTTTATTAATTATTTTAAGGAAAAGACCCATATTCCTACAGATCCGGTATATACGGGAAAGCTTTTGTACGGAATTTTGGATCTTGTAAAAAATGATTATTTTAAACCTGGAACCAAAATTTTGGCCATACATAGTGGTGGTCTACAGGGGATAGCAGGAATGAATTTGGTATTAAAAAAGAAGAATCTTCCATTAATAAAAGTATGATAAAAAGAATTGCTATTACAACAGTATTGGGTTTGTTCCTTGTGGGTTGTGGTGTTAAAAAGAGAACCACTTATGCCAAAAAGCCAAATTCAAGGACAACCGTTTCCACAACCAATAGGGATACCAAACCACTAAGAGAATCCCAAAGTGAGGGCGCCTATTCCCTTCCGGAGGACAATGGTAATTTTGTGAAATTTACAGTAAATTCCACGGAAGAATATATAGAAACCTTTGCGGAAATGGCCCAATTTGAAATGAAGGCATATGGAATACCAGCGAGTATCACGCTTGCCCAAGGCATATTGGAAAGTGGGGCGGGTAGAGGTGTCCTTAGTGCCAAAACCAATAATCATTTCGGAATTAAATGCCATACAGGATGGGATGGGGATTATGATTTTCATGATGACGACGCAAAAGGAGAGTGCTTTAGAAAATATAACCATCCCATGTATTCGTTTAGGGACCACAGTATATTCTTATCCACCAGGGCCAGATATGCGTTTTTGTTCAATTTGGATCATGATGATTACAAAGGATGGGCCTATGGATTAAAAGAGGCCGGTTATGCAACGGATCGTAAGTATCCGCATAAGTTGATTGCACTTATAGAGCGGTATGGATTGGATAAATATGACATGACCGTTTTAAAATCGGGCGGTATTGTAAAAAAGGAACCAAAACAATACGAACATAAAATCCATGTGGTTCAAAAGGGAGATACCTTATATTCCATTTCCAAGCGCTATTTTGTCTCCATCCCGGAATTGATGAAGTTGAACAATATGAACAATAGCAATTTGGCCGAGGGCCAGAAATTGACTGTAAAATCAGAAAAAATTAGATAATCTATGATTTATAGAAGAAGCAGTGCTTTATTTGCCGAGGCACAGCGTTATATTCCTGGAGGGGTCAATTCCCCTGTTAGGGCCTTTAAGGCCGTTGGAGGTAATCCTGTTTTTGTAAAGGAAGCCAAAGGAGCATATTTGTACGATGAGGACGGTAATCGATTAATAGATTACATTGCCTCTTGGGGGCCGTTAATTTTAGGTCATGCCTATGCTCCGGTAATAGACGCGGTAATTGAGAAAGCAAAAAAGGGAACATCTTTTGGAATGCCAACGGAAATAGAGACCCAATTGGCCAAGCTTGCAGTTTCCATGGTGCCCAATATTGATAAGATCCGTTTTGTTAACAGTGGTACGGAAGCCTGCATGAGTGCCGTGCGTTTGGCCAGGGGGTTTACAGGTAAGGATAAAATAATAAAATTCGCGGGATGTTATCACGGACATTCCGATTCGTTTTTAATTCAGGCGGGTAGTGGTGCGGTTACCTTTGGTAGTCCCAATAGCCCAGGAGTTACGCAGGGAACTGCAAAGGATACCCTTTTGGCGACCTATAACAATCTGGAAAGTGTTAAGGCCCTGACCACTGCGAATAAAGGAGAAATTGCTGCTATTATCATTGAGCCTATAGCTGGGAATATGGGTTGTATTATTCCTGACGAAATCTTTATAAAGGGGTTGCGCAATCTTTGTGATCAAGAGGATATACTGCTGATATTTGATGAGGTTATGACCGGATTCCGATTGGCCAAAGGGGGTGCACAGGAAGTATTGGCTGTAGATGCCGATATTGTGACTTTCGGAAAGGTAATTGGAGGAGGATTGCCTGTTGGGGCTTTTGCGGCCAGAGAGGAGATTATGGGGCATTTAGCTCCGGATGGTCCTGTGTATCAGGCGGGAACCTTAAGCGGAAACCCCTTGGCAATGAGTGCCGGACTGGCCATGTTGACCGAATTGAACAATAATCCGGAAGTTTTTAGAAGTTTGGCCGATAAGACCAAATACTTGGGGGAAGGAATGGCACAGGTATTGAACGATAATAATGTTCCTTTTCAGATGAACAGGTTTGGTTCCATGATCTCAATCCATTTTACGGAAGAACCTGTGGTAGATTTTGAATCTTCGGCCAAAGGAAACAATGCCGTTTTTAAGAAGTATTTCCACGGTATGCTAAACCAGGGGATTTATCTGCCGCCAAGTGCCTTTGAGAGTTACTTTTTAAACGATGCCCTCAGTTATGAAGATTTGGATGAGACCATCGCTGCACTATCCAATATAGTCAATGACTTACATTGATCTACAAATGTAAGAAGGCTAAATAAGCACTATTTTGCTTATTTAGCCTTCTGTATTTTAGAAGATAATAAATTTTATTTTCTTCCGGACCTCCTAGTATCGTCTTTCATTCCCCTTCCCTTTCTATGGCCTTCGCGGTTTTTTTTCATTTTCTCCCATTTCTCATATTGCTCCTTATTCAATATTTTTTTCATCTTTTCTTTTTGGGCAATTTGATGATCCAGCATGGCGGTTTTCATAGCGTATCGTTCTTCAGAAGTTAATTTCTTCGTCTCACCACTGTCCTTTCTAGCCTTCATTTCCTTCTTTTTCTCTGAACGCTTCAATGCATTTTCCAGGTTTAGACTTTGAATTTCCTTTTGTTGGGCATCTGTAAGGTCTAAGGCCAAGGTCATCTGCTTCGTTTGCAAGGTGGCAATTTGTTCAGGAGTCATATCCTTCATATGGTTTCTGTCTCCTCTATTGCGCTCAGGTTTTTGTGCTATGGCAGTTATGCCTGCCATTAATACAATTAATACAACTAATTTTTTCATCTGTTTAATATTTTCTGTTATGTATATAGGACATGACATTAACGGATTGGTTTAATGGGAAAGTTTTTTTTAGGGCAATTTTAACAGATGGCCTTTGTGGGTATGGGGAGTAAAGTTGTTATAGCGAGGAGAATTATTAATCCCAATGGATTGGTTACCGCTGTAATAGTCAATAAAAAAAAGGGCATAAACCTTGGTTTATGCCCTTTTTGAAAATAGGTTATTGGATTTTTATTATTGTACGTTTATGAATTGATTTTCCGAATTATCGGCCAAAGCTTCATTGGTAACCGTTGATTTTTCAGTTGAGATTACGTCTTTTTTTACCTCGGTGTTGTCCGATAGTTTATTGTAAACCAAGGCGGACACCAAAAAACAAATAAAATATAGAAGACTTTTTATTTTGTAGGACATAGATTTGGGGTTTTTTATAACACCTCTAAGATATATAATCTATTG